>Ga0206677_10004714_pt1 | contig 11002 bp, 8 predicted proteins | sample M130m12015metaG_FD_155475 | JGI IMG/M metagenome (GOLD analysis project Ga0206677, IMG submission 155475) | Ammonia-oxidizing marine archaeal communities from Monterey Bay, California, United States - M1 30m 12015 | ecosystem: Environmental > Aquatic > Marine > Intertidal zone | place: USA... | reverse complement strand
ATCAGGTACAATTAGTATTAATGTTGCAGGCGGAAATGGTATATCTGTAGCGGCAGACGAGATAACAACAGACGATACTTACATTAAATCATTGTTTAGTGCAGGTGGCGACTTATCTTATAGCAACGGTGTATTTAGTTTTACTAATGACGCAGGTGATATTGAAGGTGTTACAGCAGGTGTAGGTCTAACAGGCGGTGGTACTTCAGGAACAGTTAGTTTAACTGTTGGTTCAGGATTTGGTATAACAACTACAGCAAATGCAGTAGAAGTTGCAAACTCAGATATTAGAGCGTTATTTAGTGGCAGTGGTGACATAAGTTACGACAACTCCACAGGAACATTTAGTTTTACAGATTCAGACAGAAGTGATTCCACAATTAGAGGATTGTTTAGTGGTGGTACAGGTATTTCATATAATAGTACTAGTGGTGCTATTAGTTTAACAGATACAGGTTATGTAACAGGCGTAACTGCAAGTACTGGTTTAACAGGTGGCGGTACTTCAGGTACAGTTTCACTAGCAGTTAGCGGATTAACAGTAGCAGAATTGTCAGCAGGAACATTACAAACAAGTGGCGAATCATTTAGTAATGACGACACTTCATTAATGACGTCAGCGGCTATTGAAGACAAAATTTTAAGTTATGGATATTCAACTACAACAGGTGATATCACAAACGTAAGTGCTGGTAATGGTTTAACTGGCGGCGGTGGTAGTGGTGGTGTTACTTTAACAGTTGGTGCAGGCGATTATATAACTGTAAACGCAAACGATATAGACGTTCAAGCCACAACTACAAATACTGCAAATAAAATAGTAGCAAGAGATTCAAGTGGTGATGTTTTTGCAACAACATTTAACGGTGTAGCAACGTCGGCTCAATATGCAGATTTGGCTGAGGTATACGAAGCAGATGCAGAATACGAACCTGGTACTGTTTTGGTTATAGGTGGCGATAAAGAAGTTACAGTAACAGACGAAGCAGGTAGTTATAAAGTTATAGGTGTTGTTAGTACAAACCCAGCATACTTAATGAACAGTGAAGCAGATGGTGTTGCAGTAGCATTACGTGGTAGAGTACCATGTAAAGTAATTGGTAATGTAAACAAAGGTGATGTACTAGTAGCAAGTGATACCCCAGGGTATGCAATGGTAGGTGCAATATCTCACACGTTAAGTCCATTACAAATTATTGGAAGATCATTAGAAAGTAAAACAGATGCACAACCAGGCATCATAGAAATTATAGTATAAAAAAAGATAAATAAGAATATAATAGCAAACATCGGAGATTAATAATGCTACAAGAATATAAAGAAGCAAAACTTATACCAAATGCATTAACTCGAGAAGAGTGTGCTCGTTTAATTGAACAAGCAGAAAACTTTGAATATGATATTTTAAAGAAAGATATTGTACAACAAGATGTATCTTTTGATAAGGCAACATTAGATGCAAATACAATAGAAAGAAACTATGACGATTCAACCCCACTTCGTAAAGTTTCTCAATCTCCAATGGAACCAGTGTTTCCTGAATGGGACGGTAATCCTGTATATAGATGTAAAGTAATGAAATATGAAGTTGGCGAATACGTTAAACCTCATAAAGATGCACAATGGATGTGTTTAAGTAATTACTGGGCACCGAATACAAATTTATCTTCCGAATCACTAGTAACGATCCCTTTAAATGATAATTTTGAAGGCGGTGAGTTTACAGTAGCAGGAAAAGTTGTACCTCAAGAAGTGGGCCAAGCAATCCAAGTAAACTGTGACCCGTTCTCACCAGAGACAAGTCCAGTACATGGTGTCAAAACAGTTACAGAAGGAACAAGATACGCATTAGTATTCTGGAATTTCTCGTAAACCATACAAAACAACATTAAAAGATAAATAGTATTGACGGAGAAGACTGTGTCGTCATTTATGGATAACCCATAAAGACACAGACATCGGTTCGTAAGGCATGGTGTCCTTATTACAACTCGATGAACTGACCTGGACATAAAAAGTATGGCGATTTTTGGAAATTTTAAAGGTACGACTCAATCAGAATTTAAGATTGGGAAAAGTTCTACCGGTTCTAAAATATCAACTGGCACATTACCATCAAGCGATATCTCCAACGGTGATTTATTCATTGATAGTTCTAATTCAACTTTACAAGTGTATAACGAAGGATGGAAAAGTGTAGGAAGTACTTTAGCGGACTTGAACGTTGACTCTGGTACATTATTTGTAGACAGTAGTAACGATACAGTCTCCGTCGGCTCAACTAGTTCTAACGAAAAACTATTCGTAAATGGTAGTTTAAGATTAGGAACAAACCCAACAATAAAATTTAGTGGTGCATATTTAGATGTAGCACATAGTAATGGAACTGCTACCCAATTAAGAGTAAGAGATAATAGTTCCGGATCAGATCCAATTTTCAAAGTATATGATGCTAGTAATAGTTCAGAAGTATTTAAAGTAGAAGGCGGCACTACAACAATTACTGGTGACTTAGCATTATCAGGTAGCATCACAGGTGCTGATACAGATAACTTATCAGAAGGTACCACTAACGTTTACTTTACAACAGCAAGGGCAAATAGTGCCATAGATGCCAAATTAACAGGCAGTTTAACATTTGGAGATATTACAGCAGAGACAGTAGAAACTGGTGTTGTAGAAGGTGTAGTATTTCAACCAATTACAGATTACGGAAGTATAACAAGTTCAGCAAACATAACAATTGATTACGGTGCAGTGAATGAAACAGGCACAGTTCCTGCCATAGGTGATTTTGAATACATATCAGATATATTTGGACCAACAGGAGATAGTTTTGTGGTTGCTTCATTACCAAGTGCGGCACAACCAGGACAAATGATTTATGTAAGTGATGAAACAGGTGGTTCAGTTATGGCATTTAGCGATGGTACTAACTGGCGTAGGATTACAGATAGAGCAATAGTAAGTTAAAATAACAGGAACACACATGCCAAGAGCAAAAAAGCCTGCTACTAAGACAGACAAGAAAGTAGTAGCAAAGAAAACAGTTAAGAAAAATATTGAACCTAAAATAGATTTAGAAGCAATAAAAGAAGAATTAAGAAAAGAGATACAGGAACAAATACAAGAAGCAATTCTTAATATAGAAATAGAAGTTCCTGAACCTGTAGTACAGGCTCCTGCTAAACAAACAGAAGCAACGTTAAACAGAAGTACCCTTACATTAGAGGGTAAAAAAAGATATACTTTTGTATCAGATTTAGACGGTTTAGTAATAAGCGAATTAGATAAAAATTTACTAACACTTTCTAATACTGGTGCAATAGGAGTAGGTACTAAGGCACCTAGAAGTTCCGGTATAGGAAGTATGCATATAAGAGCAAACTATACCAGTGAGGCACCAATGCCCACAACAGGGTTAGGTAGTACAAGAGGACTTATTGTAGAAGGCGACGGAGATGATGCAGGTTCTTTTACATTTAGAAGTGTTAGTAGAGGAAACAGACAAGGCCTTAATTTAACAAGTAGCGGACAGTTAAGATTAGGGGCAATGGAAGACAGTACAGAAAGTACATTTGCAGTAATAGGTAGAGAAAATGATACACCAAAGGTTTCTGCATTAGCAAACAGTAGATATTTTAACAGTGATGTTTTAAATTTACAGACTAAGGCACCTAACAGTGATAAATTTAATTTTATTAGTGCGAAAGCAGATACAGTAGATAACAATAAAAACGGATTAGAAGTTTTTAAGGTTGATGGAGAAGGAAGTGTACATACAGAAACAGGATACTTCTCTAACAGTACAGGATACGCAGAACTTTTTGAATGGGCAGACGGTAATCAGAAAAATGAAGACCGTACAGGATACACAGTTACTTTAAATGCTGAAGGCAAACTAGTAGTTGCTGATGAAGGTGATACAGTATTAGGTGTAATTGTAGAAAATGCCGCAGTCGTAGGTGATGCAGGTTGGAATGCTTGGGAAGACAAGTACCAACTACAGGAAAATCAGAATCCTAAAACAAAAAAATATAAAATTGTTGAGTGGGTAGATGATGAAGGGATTTTGCAAAGTTATTATTTAAGTAGTTTAAGTAAAGAATTTGCTTTACCTGAAGATGCAATAATTTATGAAACATATGAAGATGGTTCAGATATGCATTTAAAGGTTTTTAACGAAGTTTTTGATATAGATCGCCCGTTTATACCAAAGTTAAAAAGAGGATGGGCGATGGTAGTTTTAGTTGGTAGGGTGAATATGTGGAAAGGGCAGTTAGTTGAAAAACACTGGTTCAAAATCTCAGACATCAATGACGACATAGAACAATGGATATTAAGATAAATGATAAATATAATTTATAATTATGCTATAAACATATTAGGGGTTTAAAATGGCAACAGCAATTCAAAGGAGACGAGGTACCACAACGCAACATGGCAGTTTTACTGGTTTAGCGGGTGAGATCACGATCGATACAACAAAAAATACAATCGTCGTTCACGACGGTTCAACGGCAGGCGGTATTCCACTTGCTAAATCATCAGAAGTTACAGCATTAGGCGGCGCAGATATTACAGCCGTTGTTGCAGGTAACGGTTTAAGCGGTGGTTCAACATCAGGCGATGCAACAATAAATTTAGATTTAAATGAACTAACAGCGGCGGCTGTTAGTGTAGCAAACGACAGCATTGTTCTTATAGATGCAGATGATTCAAACGGAAGTAAGAAAGAATCAATTGCAGATTTAGTTTCAGCAATGGCAGGAACTAACTTAACAGCAAGTTCAGGTACTTTAGGAATGGCAGATACTGTTATCAGAGGTAAGATTACAGTTACTGACGCAGGTGGAGACGGAAGTTTAGCATATAACAATAGTACAGGAGTTATTACATATACAGGACCAAGTGCTTCAGAAGTAAGAGCACATATAAGTGGTGGTACTGGTGTTACTGTAAGTTCAGGTGAAATTAGTATTGGTCAGGCAGTAGCAACTACAAGTGATGTAACATTTGCTGATGTTGTTGTTAGCGGAAACTTAACAGTTAGTGGAACACAAACATCAGTCAATACAGAAACCCTAACTGTAGACGACAACCTGATTGTTCTTAACAATAACGAATCAGGTACTCCTTCACAAGATGCTGGTATTGAAATTGAAAGAGGAACATCAACTAACGTTAAGTTACAATTTAAAGAAAGCACAGATAGATGGCAGTTTACAAATGATGGTTCAACATATTTTAGTTTACCAACAAGTACAGCAGATATAACAGAGAATACAAATCTCTACTATACAAATGCTAGAGCAGATGCAAGGATTGCCAATGCAATCGTAGACGAAGACAATATGGCATCAAATAGTGCCACACAGATTCCTTCACAGCAATCTGTTAAAGCATACGTCGACGCTCAGGTGGCAACAAAAGACAATTCAGACGAGATAACAGAAGGTTCAACTAACCTATACTTTACAAATGCTAGAGCCAGAGGTGCTATTAGTGTTGGTGGAGATTTATCATATGACAGTGGCACAGGTGTTATTAGTTTCACAAACGATGCTGGTGATATAGAAAGTGTTGTTGCAGGTGCAGGTTTAACAGGCGGTGGTACATCTGGAGATGTTACTGTAAATGCAGTAGGCGGATATGGTATTACTGTTAATGCTAATGACATAGAAGTTGCAAACGCAGACATCAGAGGATTGTTTAGTGCAGGTGGTGATATTAGTTATAATAGTTCAACTGGACAATTTAGTTTCACTAACGATGCTGGTGATATAGAAAGTGTTACAGCAGGTAATGGTTTAAGCGGTGGCGGTTCTTCAGGTGCAGTTACATTAAACATAGATCTAAATGAACTAACAGCGGCGGCAGTAGATGTAACAGCAGATAGTTTTGCAATGATTGACGGCGGCGACAACAGTTCTAAGAAAGAAAGTGTTGCAGATTTAGTATCAGCAATGGCTGGCACAAACTTAACAGCAAGTTCAGGTACACTAGGAATTGCAGATGCAGTTATTACTGGTAAAATTTCAGTTACTGATGCAGGTGGATTAGGTTCACTAGCATACAATACAGGTGTAATTACATATACAGGACCAAGTAATGCAGATATTACAGGTCTTATTAGTGTAACAGATTCAGGTGGAGACGGAAGTCTTACATACAGTTCAGGCGAAATTACATATACAGGACCAAGTGCTTCAGAAGTAAGAGCACACTTTAGTGGTGGTACAGGTATTGATATAAGTTCAGGTGTTATTAGTACAGACGATAGTGCTATAGACATTCACAGTTTAAGTGGTTATGTTGCAAACGAACATATTGATCACAGTGGTGTTACTATTACAGCAGGTGCTGGTTTAACTGGTGGCGGTGATATTACATCAACAAGAACATTGAATGTAGTTGGCGGAGACGGTATTACTGCTAACGCAAACGACATAGCAGTAGATAGTACAGTAGTAAGAACTACAGGTGCACAAAGTATTGCAGGTGATAAAACATTTGGTAATGATATTGTTATTTCAGGTAACTTAACAATTAACGGTACACAAACTACTGTTAGTACAGAAACATTAGCAGTTGAAGATAATATTATTGTATTGAATAACGGCACATCTGGTACCCCTTCAGAGAATGCAGGTATTCAAGTAGACAGAGGTTCTTCAAGTGATGTATTCCTTAACTGGGACGAATCAAACGATAAGTGGCAGTTTACAAACGATGGAAGTACATATTACAATATGCTAACTGAATCAGATGTAGAAGGTTTCTTTAGTGCCACAGACGCAGGTGGTGATGGAAGTTTCTCATACAGCAATGGTGTATTTACATATACAGGCCCTAGTGCTTCAGAAGTAAGAGCACACTTTAGTGGTGGTACTGGTATTGATATTTCAAGTGGAAGTATTACTTTTGACGGAAGTGAACTTACAACAAGTACAACAGACGGACACGGTGATCATTTTGTTGTAGTAGATGATAGTAATGCAAGTAGAAAATTAACTAAGAGTAGTATTAATATTTCTGGATTTAATAACGATTCAGGATTTACTACAAACGTAGGTGATATTACAGGTGTTACTGCAGGTACTGGTTTATCAGGCGGTGGATCAAGTGGTAGTGTTACACTAAACGTAAGTGGTTTAAGTGTTTCAGAACTAGCGGCAGGCTCATTACAAACAAGCGGTGAATCATTTAGTAATGACGACACATCGTTAATGACATCAGCGGCTATTGAAGATAAAATTTTAAGTTATGGTTATACAACTACAACTGGTGATATTACAGGTGTTACTGCTGGTACTGGTTTATCAGGTGGCGGTTCTTCAGGTAGTGTTACTTTAAGTGTAAGTGGACTGACAGTATCAGAACTAGCGGCAGGCAGTTTACAAATTGCTTCAGAATCATTTGCTGATAACGATACATCGTTAATGACATCAGCGGCAATCAATGATAGAATTGAAAGTTTTGGTTATACAACTAACGTAGGTGATATTACAGGTGTTACTGCTGGTACACATTTAAGTGGCGGCGGTTCTAGTGGTAGTGTTACACTTAATGTTGATACAGGTGCAGTTGCAAACGGCGGTTCTGCATTAGCAACAGGTGATCAGATATATGACTTTGTTACAGGACTTGGGTATTCAACAACAACTGGTACAGTAACTAGTGTTGGTATTACAACAAGTGCTGGATTAGACGGTTCAGGAACTATTACAAGTTCAGGTACTGTGAACATTAGTTTAGACTTATCAGAACTTACTGATATGACAGCGGCAGTTGTCGGAACACAAGATGAACTTATCCTACTTGATAACGGTGCAGAAAGAAGAAAATTAATTAGTGAAATTACACTAAGTGACTTTAACAATGATGTAGGTTGGACAACTAACGTTGGTGATATTACAGCCGTAACAGCAGGCTCATACTTAACAGGTGGCGGTTCAAGTGGTGGCGTAACATTAAACGTTGACGCAACATCAGCCAATACTGCAAGTAAAGTAGTAGCAAGAGATGGCTCAGGTAACTTTAGTGCAGGAACAATTACTGCAACAGCAACACAGGCACAATATGCGGATTTGGCTGAGATTTATTCAGCAGATGCAGATTACGAACCAGGTACAGTTGTTGTGTTTGGTGGTGATGCAGAAGTTACAGCATGTGAAGAAGATGTAGATCACAGAGTAGCAGGTGTTGTTAGTACAGATCCAGCATACTTAATGAACAGCGATGCAGACGGTGTAGCGATTGCTTTAAAAGGAAGGGTTCCTTGTAAAGTAACAGGAAACGTTGAGAAGGGTGCATTAATTGTAACTTCCTCAATTAAAGGACACGGTATGCAGGCAAATCAAACTATGCCAGGAACAATTATTGGTAAAGCAATTGAAGCCAAAGAAGGCGACGGTGAAGGCATTATTGAAATTCTAGTAGTGTAAACTTTACAAAACTTAATAAAAGAGGAGCATTTAGGTGCTCCTTTTTTTTGAGTGTTACATCATACTATAAAAAAATGATAAATACGAGTAGAGAGTAACAAACACAGGAAATAATATGGAAGATATCTTTACATTAATAGCGGAGGTAGGAGCGCCAATCGCCGGCAGTATGGCAATGGGCTTTTTTATCTTTTTAGTAATTAAACAAATAATGGAAGGCATCGTCGGACAAGTTAAGACTTTAACAATTTTTTGTAAAAGTTTAGAAGCACGAGCAAGTACAATGAGTAATGAGATGATGAAAATTGATTTGTTAGTTTCTAGTGCTTTGGAATTAAGACCAGATATTGAACGTATTGCACGAGCAGAAAACTTCGTCGAAGACGGTAAGGTTGATGCTAGGAGAGATTAATGGATTTAGGCCAATTAATTTCTGATTTCGGTTTTCCAGTTGTAATGACTGTAGGACTTGGTTACTTTATATATTTTATATGGAATTTTATTGGCGAACATATAGATCCTGCATTAGAAGATATGCATTTTGCTCTTATAAGAGTAATAGATAAAACTCGTATGCTAGATCAAGATATGATACGTTTACAGCAGAAAGTTAATGTAGTGTTGGAATATAAAGCAACACAAAAAATACTAGAGCAAGATAAAATGAAAGCGGCTCTGGAAAAACAGGAAGGGAAGAAAAAATGAAATTAGTATTACCAGTATGTTTTTTACTAGGACTTTTTAGTTTTAGTTTACAAGCAGACGAAATAAAATTTAAATTTAAGAATCCTAGTTTTAGTGGACAAGGAACAGGTGCTCATTATTTAACTATTGAGAATCAGGAAAAGTCACGTAAGGATAAAATTAGAGCAGACATAGAAGCGGCGTTAAAGTCGGCCGAAAGGGCAGATCAAAATAGTACAATTAACAAATTTATCAGAAATTTGGAGAGCAGGATTTATTCACAAATTTCTAAAGGATTAGTTGACAGTATGTTTTGTGATCCAGCAACTGTAATAAGTTGTACAGGTTCAACAAGTGGAGCATTTGATATTGAGGGTAATACAGTTACTTATGAAGTTATTACAAATGCAGATGGTTTAGAAGTAATTAAACTTACTATTGTAGACCCAGACGGAACAATAACAGAAATTGAAATACCAATTGGTATAGGACAAATAGCAGGCGGATAAAACTTGACTAAGAATATTTTAATAGCACTAGTAGGTGTTTTGTATTTAAGTGGTTGTGCCAGTATCGCTATTCCGGGCGATGAGATGTGCCAAACAGATTTTCTTGAGTGCGTAGAAGAGCCCAAGAAAGTAGAACTACCTACATATAGAAAACTTAGATATTTGCCACCGGCAGAAGTTATGCCTGTGGTTGCTATATATCAATTTGGTGATGGAACAGGACAAAGAAAAAGCCAAGACGGAGTTGCTAGTTTTAGTACAGCAGTTACGCAAGACGCAAAAAGTTTATTAGTAGACGCTCTAAAGGCGGCAGGTTCAGGAGAGAATCCAAAAGGAACTTGGTTTAGAGTAGTTGAAAGAGGATTAGGTTTAGATAACTTAGTTAGAGAAAGACAAATAGTTCGAAGTACTAGGTCTGAAACTGCCAAACAGGCAGGACTAGAGGAGTTCCAAGAACTACAGCCAATGTTATTTGCTGGAATGATATTAGAAGGTGGTATTATAGGATACGACACTAATATTGAATCCGGAGGTACAGGGGCAAGATATTTGGGTATTGGGACGACCAACCAATATCGAAGAGATAGCATAGTTATATCACTTCGTGCTGTAAGCACACTTACAGGTGAGGTAATATTAAACGTGCAGACACAAAAGACCGTGTTGAGTTCAGGTCAAGCAGGAGATGTATTTAGATTTGTAGATATGGATACCCGTTTACTAGAACTTGAAAGTGGTATGACACAAAACGAAAGTGTAACATTTGCAGTCCGATCAGCGATTGAGGCCGCGGTGTTAGAACTTATTAAGCAAGGTGATGAAAGAGGATACTGGAAGATTGTTTATCCGGAAGATTGGGACGAGCAGGTAGAGGAGCAAGAGCAAGCCTACTGGATGAGTCTCAAAGAATCAGGCGATCTTACTGACGAGCGAGATAAGAAACAATTCTCTAAAGATCCAAATGAATTACCTTTATGGAAACGCATTCTTTTAAAGAATGAAAATAAACCAATATTGGAGAAAAATAATGAAGATAATTAAAAACTTAGCGGTTGGTGTCTTCGCATTAATAGGCCTTATGTCTAATCCAGTACTTGCTGACGATAACGAAGTGTTAATAGAACAAGAAGGTGATAACCTTACATTAACAATTTTACAGGCAGGTACAGGTAACACAGTATCAGGTAATGCTACACAAGGAGCAGATTTGATACTTACTGGTAACAATATTATATTAGACCTTATACAAGACGGTGACAACAATGATTTCTTTGGTGCACTTGTTTTGGATGGTTCAGGATCAACTGTATTAGATTTTTACAATCTAGGAGATGGCAACATCTTTGATTTTGACGTAGGTGA
>Ga0206677_10004709_pt1 | contig 11010 bp, 9 predicted proteins | sample M130m12015metaG_FD_155475 | JGI IMG/M metagenome (GOLD analysis project Ga0206677, IMG submission 155475) | Ammonia-oxidizing marine archaeal communities from Monterey Bay, California, United States - M1 30m 12015 | ecosystem: Environmental > Aquatic > Marine > Intertidal zone | place: USA... | reverse complement strand
TATGATATTTGTCTTTTTTCTTTGCGCAAATATTTAACTTAGAACGGTAGATTGAAGTCATTATTAAAAGAACATTAAGTTTCTATTTTTTGATTTTTGGATAAGTATTTATATATCTTTAAATACGCGAGCGTTGCAAAGCTGTGAGGAGCTGGAACGGTGCACAATACAGAAGATTACAGGCCATCTATTTTTTTGCGTTCACCTAATGTGCAGACCATTTTGGCAAGTAGTAAGCTGCGAAATCTTTATTGTCGTGGATTTGAAACAAAGGCCGAACGGATTGTTCTGCGAGCTGGTGAAAACCTTAAAACAACGGCATACGTGAACATCCATCCCGACCCCAAAGGAATGATCGTTCTGCTGCATGGTTGGTTGGGGCGGCCACAGTCAAGCTACATGTTGTCCGCTGCTAAAAGATTGTTCGATGCAGGATTTTCAACAGCACGGCTCACCCTTCCAGAGCATGCCGAGGCGGCCTTGATGAATGGAGAGGTAGTGCCGATAACCCGCCATGACTTTGTTCGTGAAGCTATTCGGAACATTAGTACTGCGACGCCTTTACTTCCGATCGGTGTAATGGGATTTTCTCTTGGGGGTAACGTAGCTCTTCGAATTGCACGAGACATGCGACACGCGCCCATTTTTCAACTTAAGCATGTCTTTGCAGTCAGTCCTGCCATTGATCCCGAAAGTACAGGATCAACGATTGACAAAAATCCAATATTTCGGCGCTACTTTATGCGTAAGATGAGAAAGCTTTATCGCATGAAGATCGAGCTTTTCCCTCATTTGAACCATATGTCCGACATCCTAAATCAAACAACGACTCTCGGTGTGACGGAGGCATTTATTTCTAATTCACCAGAATTTGCAAATCTAAAGGAATATTTTGACGCCTACCGGATTAATGTGGGCGACTTTGTTGCAAGCCCAATACCGGTGACATTGATGTCGTCTGACGATGATCCAATTGTGCTTTCAGCTCCCGCGCGTGCTTTGTGGGAAGGTCCAAATTTCGATAAAATTTTTACTCAATATGGAGGGCATAACGGTTTTTTTAATCAATCCCTGGACGATGTATTGAGCGAACGTATTGCTGCTGAACAGTTTTTATGTAGCTTGAAATAAAATGTAAGGTCACCAAAGCTGATGGGCTGTTACTACTAAGTTATGATGGGAGATTGACCCATCGTTGGCTTAGTTTTGTAAAATACTTTTATTCACGTAACCAAAAAACAAGGCCTAACTCACGCCCACTTGCACCCGTGCCTCGAACAGAAATGCCGCTAAAGCATTATCTACTTCACTGGCAGATGATTGGTTCTTTTCAGGAAGAATTACGGTGACGCGCATGCCACGGCTGCCACCAACGACAACATCAACGCATGCATCAGCCAGTCCTAATTCATTCTGCACTAAATCCATGATCTTTGTTTTAGCGGCGGTACAACGTAGGCTAGGTTTGTAGATTTTGCCGACTGTCGTTAAGGGAATCGTGTCAATTAATAGAATATGTTTTGGCCATGCAGGGCGCTCGTCAATTAAACGTTGGGCATGATGGTTCAAGTCTTTGATGCTCACATCGGTGTCTGGTAGCAATTCAACAAAACAAACTGGAAGTTCTCCCGCATAGGCGTCTGGCATGCCAACCGCTGCGGCTAGTTTGACTGCTGGGTGTGTGGTCATAGCATTTTCAATTATTGTTGGGTCAATGTTATGACCGCTGCGAATAATGATGTCTTTTGAACGGCCTGCTATATAAATACGTCCTTGCGTGTCTTTATACCCGAGATCGCCAGAATTTAGCCAACCATTATCGAATACTCCTTTGTTATGAGCTGGGTCGCGATAACCTGGTGAAACGTGCTCTCCTTTGATCATGATGACACCGATCTCACCGGTCTCGCAGGGCGTACTCGGGCTGCCTTCGCTGTTCAATCGAAGGATATTGACTTGAGTGTATGGCAAGGGCCACCCAACAGATCCGACTGAACCTGGCCCCGATAAAGGGTCGATGCTTACCAGACCCGAAGATTCGGTCATCCCAAGGATTTCATGTAAATGTTGCCCAGTCACTTCTTTGAAACGCGCACCAACTGCTGGGGGCAATAGGGCCGCTCCAGTTAGACCGGTTCGCACTCTGCTGATGTCATTGTTTCCAACAGGCACTTGTAATACTGCATTGATTGCTGTTGGAACCCCTCCGACTATGGTCGCTTTGTGTTGAGCAACCAGACCCCAGAATCCTTCGACGATTGCTGGGTTGCGCAGGCCACCGGGGGACATTACGATAAGTTCGACGCCGGTCATAAACGCGCTGAGCCCGGCGACAATAGTGCCGGCCACGTGAAATAGTGGTAGTGTTGCTGTCATGACATCGTCTGTTCTGTATCCACACATGACTGCTCCACCAAATGCTGACACGAGTTGACTGCGATGAGTGTGCGCGACGAGTTTTGGAACACCTGTTGTTCCACCAGTGTGAAAATAGGCAGCAATATCGTCGCCACCGCGGGGCTCACCAAAAATCAAGTGGTCTGTTGGCTGTTTGGCTATGGCTGAGGCAAAATCAATTATACCTTCAACGGGCTGTATGTTGGGATATGATACTCGCACGATGATGAGGTCGGGAATTTGTTCCCGCAAACCCATCGCTTTTTCCCAGATGTCTAACTGAGGGTGTGGGCCAAGAGCCACCAAGATTTTGACGCCCGATGCCTTGATTAACTCCGCAATACTATCAGGTTTTAAGAGAAAATTGATCGGAACTGCGTAGCCTGCGGTTTCTGCACCCCATAAAGTTACGTAGGTTTCGATGAGAGAGGGCAGCATGTACGCGACGCCCGGTGCAGGACCACCAATTGAGGAAAACAAATTGGCAGCACCGTGGATCATGCCCAACATCTGGCTATAATTAATGCGGCGGGGCTGTTCATCCGCTGCACCACTCATCAACATGGTGATTGCGGTGGAGGTTGGATGCTGTGCAGCACTTGCAATGAATACATCCAGAATACTGCGTTCTGGCAAGCGTTGATCAAGTGTCATTTCAGTTTGAAATCGTGCTAGATCTTCCTGTGTACGAATTGGTTTACTATCAAAAACAGCCATCAAGATCCCCCATCCACGTATAAATTCTACCTTTAGCTTTTAATCTTTTTGGCGTCTAGCCACATACAATTTCATTGTGAAGTACTCTAGTCGCAAGTAGTGTAAGGAATGGCTAGATTTATGATAGTTAGGCTGTGATGGCTTACACTACTTTTTTCACATTAAAGATTTTTCCATTAGAACCGCCCCTACCCTTACATGAACGTCAACCTGCGTAAGGCTAACTGACTTTTGGTCAGAAAGATCCAAAAATAGATAGCTGGCGGAAAACTTGTTGGAGACCTGATCTGGCATGGGCACCTTCCACTTATTGAGCACATTAACGTCGCTCGCTTTGGAAAAAGTATTCCATGCATCTTCAGCGACCATGTCGTTGGAGCCTTTCTTCGCAATATGCGCCATACCAACCCGTCCGCCTTTTGTGAAAAACGCAATGCGGCATCCACTGAAATGCTCTAAAGTTGAGAAGCAGGTTCCTACATTTGAGCTTGGCGTTCGCGGGACTAAGTGTAAATTTCTAAAATAGAAATGGAATAACCTTTTAAATCTTTTCTAAAAATATAATAACGGGTCGGATGAAAAAATTAATCAGATCACCGAACTTGGAACAGCTTAAGTCATTTAACTCGGTGTGTATTTTCGGCTCAATTGTCGAAGCTTCAAACCAAACTGGCATCGCAAGAGCAACGTTAGGAAGACACATAAATGCTCTGGAGGGCGACTTGTCTTCTAAATTATTTAAAAGGACAGCTAGGGCATTAATTTTAACAGACATCGGAGAGACTGTATTCCAGTATTCTCAAACAATTTTTAAATTGACTGAGGAATTGTCTGAAGCAGTTTTGCTTGAAAATTCAGACCTTACTGGGATTATAAAAATACATGCAAGTAGCGGTATTGCATCTATCTTGTTACCAAATATTCTGGCAAAACTAAATGAAATTCAACCGGGTTTAAAATTAAAGATAATCCCAATGAGTTCAGTGTCGATGGGTGCTGATCAAGACGCTGATATTGGGATTCAAACTTACAGGCCACCAGGTAAAGATTTGATTGCAACTAAGGTGGGTGAAATCAAATTTGGAATTTATGCGTCAAAAAAATACCTAAAAATAAACGGAGAACCAAAATCGTTATTGAACTTAAAAGAGCACACCTTGATAGGCACCATTCCACAATCCCTAAGGCCAATATTGGAAAAGCTTTGGGGCAAAGAGACAATTGACCAAGAAAACATGATTGAATGTCATGATTACCCACTCATATGGCAAATGGTAGTCGCCGGATGTGGCATTGGTATTACGCACCGTGTTAATGGAGACAGAGAACCATCTGTAAAACTTATTTTTGAGGATCTAGAAGTTTTAACTTTACCAGTATGGATAGTTGCGCACCCTGATTTTAAGACACGTGCAAGGATCAAAACAGTTTTCCAATTTATTGCAAACGAAATGCGTGGCGTCCTCAAGTAAGGTGGCTACCGATTATCGTACAATTTCTGCGACTTTTAGCAATGACAGTGGAGGATATAAAGACAATTGACGAGCTGTCGTCATATTAATGATGACTGAATATCTATTAAGGGCCTTAATTTGTAGTTTCCCTGGAGTTTTGCCATTTAAAAGGACCTGCTCTGCTTGAACAGCAGCAAGCCGTCCGACATTTGCATAACTTGTTCCGATAGCCATCAGCGCCCCTGCGTCTTTAACCATTTGTGTGTAAGCACTAAAAACTGGCAAATCCAACGCTTTTGCGGCTTCGACAAATGCAGCGCGGTGTTCAAGGTTGAACGAGCTTGAACCCACATAAAGCGCTTCCACGCCTTTTTCCTTAAGTTTTGCAAGCGCGATTGGAATTTGGTCAACGTCGATTTTACCTTCAGCGTCTGTCTCATAAACTTGATCAATAAGCTCAAACGACAATTTATCTGAAATTGCATGCAAACTATTGGTATTAAGCGTAGAATTCAGTTCGTTTGGATCATTTACTACGCCCATTTTACTCGGGCGAAAATATTCGAATAATAAACGAAGCTGGACTTCTTCAGGAACGCGATTGCGAACGCCAGAGACCAACGGCCGTCCACTGGCTTCATAGCTTGTTACTAGTTTTGACCCCACAGGATCAGCGACAATCATGAAAATTGCAGGTATATTCCCGAGGGCAGATTTAGTTCCATGTTCTGCGATTGTGCCCAAGATTCCACGTGAAACACTGGTTCCCCATGTGATTACAAGGTCCGGCTTTTCTGCGATGAGCTGCTGCTGAATGACCGGCAACCTGCTTTTATCTCGCGCAACATCAGTGACTGCGACATTCACCGGCAGTTTGCGATCTTCAAAATATCGAATGAACCCGCGGCAGGCCTCTTCACATCCGCGCCACACTACCATGTGGACCTGCTTGACCCCATCTTGATTGTAGGCATCACTATCTTGCGCAGAGCTTTGCCCTGCTATCGCCATCAAAATCAGCAAAACGCCAGCGACTGCGCGCATTGACAAATTACGCATTTGCAGCACCACCTTTTCTATTGGAAGACAAGATAGCCATAATGATCCCAAGTATTGCAATCGTAGCACCCAAGATGGCAGCGACTTCACTGAAATCCAGAACCACAAGCATCGCAGCGACAACGACAGGCCCAATTACAGAACCAATACGCTCACTTGTTCGTAGTAGGCTAAGTGCACCTGTGCGGGTAATGTCCTGACTTTTTTCTGCTGCTTCCATTGCTGCAACGATCAAGGGTGCTTTGAGGAAAGAGTGGACAAAACCGAGGGCCACAACAACCGTTAAAACCATTGCCACGCTCGCGCTCTGGTAAAGACCCAGCAAAACGATACCTGAAGCGATGGTTGCTCCAATGACCATCCAAAGGTTTTTGCCAATCCGATCGGCAAACCCAGAGGCTAGCGGACTGATAGGGATAATGATCAGCGAGTACAGCATCATCACACGACCAATTTCAGACTGAGTTGCATCTAGGCTTGCCAGATAGATCGGTACGAAAAGATACAGAAAACCAGTTAATATAACCTTCGCAGGAATTGCACAAAACAAAACGATCAAAACGAATTGCGAATTGCGCATTAAAGTAGCAAATGGGCTGGTGCTGAGACCGGTAGGTACTTTCTTTTTTTCAGGTTCTGGTAGGTCAGTGCTTAACATGCAAAAACCTAGAATGCCCGCCACCACCGCAAAACCAGTAGCGACAAGAAAGACTGGTTTGTATCCAAGCCAATCCGCAAGAATAGCGCCAACTGCTGTTCCACACATTGTCGCAGCCATCAGAACACCTACGAACACAGCCATTCCACGCGCACGATTTTCAGCAATAACAACTGCAGCAATGTAGCTTTGGCAGCTAATCGTGATGACGGCGTAACCGACTGCAGTCATGGAGCGCCCAATCAAAATATCGTTGCCGCTTTGTGCCATGAAGCACATCAAATAACCAGCAATTGCGGGAAGCAATCCGGCTAAGAACAAAGACTTGTTTCCAAATTTATCTACTAGCCTGCCAGCAAATGGTGTAAACGCTGCAATTACAAACATAAATGCTGAAATTGGTAAACCCATCATAATATCACGCGAGAATAGATCTCCATCAGAATGGTACTCTGCGACAAACAACGGCAAGAATGATTTTTGCAATTCCTCTGCAAAGCAAAATACAAATAGTGGAATTCGTGCATCCATGATTGAAGCTTGCTGGCGCTTATCACTGATAAAAATATTTGTCCTCTCAGAGAGCTTGCGTAGTTTAGCCTTGCTGCCAGCATCAGCCCCGCGATCCAATGCCAAACTAAGTCTATCTCTTAAGGCAGCATTATATTTGTTCAGAGCCTCAATAAAGTTGGTCCAGCGACCATGACCCAAGACATTCTCATATTGACGTAAGTCACCGCTGGCTCTGCGGTTCAAAGCCTGTTCGACTACGCGAAATGGTGTTGTAAGCTGAGAGGCAGACAAGACGACGACGACCTCAAGAGCTACCAGCGATACGGCAATCAAAATAACGAGTGAATCAAAAAAGACTGACGTCATCTTTCCATTCAAGTAATTCTTGTCGACACTGGCCTCCACGCGTGCGACCACGGTTTCATTTTCCATGATATCGATCGAAACAATCTTTTGATTGCCATTTGTTCTAAGTAGAATTAAACCGACTTCGCCGACGGATTTTATTACTTGGTAAGCAAATCCGCGACCCTCAGCGTTGTCATGCACGCTGTCCAAACCTGTTATTTCGGTTTCCACAAGGCTTTCTTGTTCAAACGCAGGCCGAACGCGCATTTTGCTCACTTCAGGATGTTCATCCACCAATTGGGCTACGTGTTGGTCGAGACCCCTTATTTTGGCAAATGGAATGCCGATGCTCATTGCATACTCAACATCTTGTTGAACAGATTCTGCAACAGCGCGTGCTTTATCTTCCAAATAGGGGCGCAAACCCACGTTGAAATATACGACTGTGACAATGATGCTCAGTACCGCCGCACTTACCATTGCAAGCGACGTGCTTAGAAATAGGCGCCTTGAAAATCCTGAGATCAGAGAAACGTGAACTGTCGGTTTTGTATTGCTCATGATGCTTGACCATTTTTGGCAGATTTAAGCGCCCTTTTGCTTCCACTTTCGGTCGTCGCAATTTGATCTAATTCTGCAATCACCCCAGTGTATGCCTCTTGTCCTGCATTCACTGCCTCCATTATGTTTTTCGCCGAGTTAGGCAAATATTTGGCATTTTGTTTCGTTGTAATCGCGCCTGGGTCAAGCGCGCGATATACCTGACCTACGCCAGAAAACTGCAGAATTATGAACGGAATAAGTAAGATTGCTATCGAACCAAAAATAATGAGGTACGCATTAGTCATAAGATCTAATGATTTGTTTGCGCCACGCATGTATTGTTCGGTGGGGGTTATAAGAACAATGGCCCCCATCACTGCATTGCTCGAGTTGTAAATGATACGCCCAGTATACAAATGCAGGCCAGCATCAAAAACTGTGGTCTTGTCCAAAGTTCCAAAAATCCGACGAAACGCCTGTTCTCGCTCTTTGTCCAATCGGTCTTCATAGTTAGGATCAGTGGAGTCCCTTGGTTTAGATCCAGAAGTAGCTACGGGGACGCCAATTGCAGAAACAACTTCGATCTTAACAATACCTGCATCACGCGCTCGCTCACGGTCTAGCAAATCTTGCAGACCTGCCATTTCATCCATCGCTAGTCCAAGCCCTTCAGCACGGACAATTGCAGATTCAATCGTTGATGCAGTTATCTGTAATTTTGAAGATGTTGCCTCAGCAACCAGAGAGCGCAATTTCAAGTTGTTAAGAGAGTTTTGTAAAAGGAGCATCGCCGCAATGACTGCAATAATTGAGAGGACAATTTTAAAGTATATGTCACGAAAAACTATCCAATTTAATGATGTCATTGATTAAATGTCTCTTTGGAATTTACAAAACACACAATACAATTTTTGGGTATTAGAAATAAGATGCGATGTAAACTGTGCGCTAATCGTAGAAAAAATCTAGTGAAAACTGTAACACCGTACATACAGATATTCTATGTTTTAAAACTGAGAAGTGGAAACTCACATTTGATTTTGCAGCATTAGTGTTAGCCACCTACGAGGACCGTTTGACATTTCTACAAGTGTTTCATTAGTCCGGCTCAGCTCTGTATTTGCACGCATAAGGTCGGCGGCGATGTTTACTTCGGACATGTCGTTTACAATAACCGCAACGCGGCGACCTTCGCGGTTGTTCAGGACTCGATTTAAAAGTGTTGTTTTAACTGCGCCTAGAAAGCCTGAAAGCACAGTCACTGGGAGTTTTTCATTCATGATTAAAGTTTCTTTTCAGAAGGATTTTTTGGTGCGCGCAGCATATTAAGGCTGTATTCGAGTTCATCGCGGGTCATATCGCGTGCAATAACAACGATGCGGGATTGTTGGGTTGTTCCTACCCAATCGTGCAAGGGTACGGGGGGATCAAACAAATGTTGTACACCGTGAAAAACGAATGGTTTTTCGATATCTTCTAAATGCACAATGCCTTTAACTCGAAGAATATTAGGACCACGTAACCTGACCAAGGTATCCAGCCAGTGATCGAACCGCGCCACGGAGATCGGCTCGTTCAAAATGATGGAAACGGATTCAATCCGGTCGTCATGTCGGTGAGTTGGTTTCACATATTTCTGGGATAGTTGTAGACCTGAAATATTTTGCAAGGGATCAATAGGTTTGTTTGCCAACTTGGATGGCATCACCCAGTCCACTGCGCTTTTTTGTCCGCCACCTCGCCGCATCCCGCTTAGGTTCCACAAAGAAACAGTGGGTAGTAGCCCTTTGACAGAGCGATAGATATTTACTGTTGGATTAAGCCCATGCAAACGTGTCTCAAGATCAGTTTTCTCGCCGTCTGGCACTAAATCTGTTTTGCTTAAAATAAGTAGATCTGCCATTGCGACTTGTGACACCGCTTCAAATTGTTGATCCAGTGTACTGGCTCCCGTCGCAGCATCTACCACGGTCACAACCCCATCCGTTCTAACAGTCTTGGCCAAGTAAAGATCAACTAAAAGCGTTTGAAGAATTGGCCCGGGATCGGCCAGGCCTGTTGTCTCGATCACCACACGATCAAATTGAAGTTGACCAGTATTTTTCCGGTTAACAAGGTCTTGTACAGTACGCGATAGGTCACCGCGAATTGAACAACACAGGCAACCTGATTGCATCAGAACGATTTCCTCGTCAACGGTTTCAATTAGGCTATGGTCAAGGCCAGCCTCTCCAAACTCGTTTACAATGACAGCAATTTTTGGCCCACTCTTGGCAGACAAGATTGCGTTTAAAAGTGTTGTTTTGCCTGCACCCAAAAACCCCGTCAACACTGTGACGGGTACACGCGTTTCTGCGGAGGACGATAGCATGGTCTTGATAGCCTTATAAAAACGGTGTTATGTTATTACATAACACTTTAACTGAAAGTGCAAGGGATTTGGGAATCATACCCTGCCATAGCAGCGACATCGCAAATCCTTTGCTTTGTAAAGTTAGAGCGCAGCCTTTTCACAATGACTACGCTCATCCTTAAAGCAAATCTAAATTGTTTCTAGCCAAACATAAAATATTTGCAGCGATTATGAACAATTTGTAAGGGCTTTGGACAGGTTGCGGATCAGCTCAGGGTATAGCTTTGCCCCTGGTTGCAACCCAGCACCTAATGGATCAAGGATACCGGTCTTAGCCTCTGATCCATCCATGACTGTTGCAACAAGGCCAGGATTAAATTGTGGTTCTGCAAGCACGCAGTCGATGCCTTCATTCGAAATACGCCCCTGAATTTCTTGAATACGTGCCGGGCTTGGGTCAGAGGCATCGGCAATGGAAATAGCTCCTGATGCTGGGAAATCGAAGTCGTTTTCAAAATACTGATATGCATCATGGAACACGATAAAATTCATTCCACGTACAGGCTCGAGTGTTAAGTTCACTTCTGCAATTAATGCGTCGATCTCTGTTCGCGCGGTAGCCGCATTGGAAAAATAGATCCCAGCGTTTTTTGGGTCTGCAGCAGATAGCTTGCTAGCAATCACATTAAGCCACGTTTTAGCATTTTGTGGAGAAAGCCATGCATGTGGGTCATGTGCACCATGATCATCGTGGTCGTCGTGATCTGCATGCTTATCTTCGTCATGATCATCGTGGTCGTCGTGATCTGCATGCTTATCTTTGTCATGATCGTCGTGGTCGTCGTGATCTGCATGCTTATCTTCGTCATGATCATCGTGGTCGTCGTGATCTGCATGCTTATCTTCGTCATGATCGTCGTTGTCGTCATGATCTGCATGTTTATCTTCATCATGGTCATCATGTGCAT
>Ga0206677_10004707_pt1 | contig 11011 bp, 7 predicted proteins | sample M130m12015metaG_FD_155475 | JGI IMG/M metagenome (GOLD analysis project Ga0206677, IMG submission 155475) | Ammonia-oxidizing marine archaeal communities from Monterey Bay, California, United States - M1 30m 12015 | ecosystem: Environmental > Aquatic > Marine > Intertidal zone | place: USA... | reverse complement strand
GTGTAGTCGTGTAAACACGAGTACAAACACCTCTTCGTTGTGGACACGATTCCAAAGCAGCCGATTTACTCTTCTTGGTAATACTGACTCTTCCTTTTCGTACTAATTGTGCAATAGTTGGCATATATAATATCTAATTTCCCATTTTTATGGGCGTGCAAATGTAGAATTTTTTTTTGGGGTTTCAAACCCATAATTTGAAATTTTTTACAATAACCTAAAAATTCTTCTAAGCTCGGATTCTTCAAACTAAAAACAGGCTTAAAACACCTTCCTTTATTGTTTGAAATTTTAACAAGTTAATTCAGTCAAAAATTCTAACCTACAAAACGCTAAATAGTAACATAGGTCTTCATCAAAATGAGAAACAAAATAAGCGCCAATGAATCGACAATTGAAAAAATCAGTGGGAGTTCCTACCATACCAAAGAATTCAAAAAAAGGTTCAATTGTCTGTTTTGATAGTGTATTAAAAGAGCAACCGCTTTTACGATACAATGCTTTTAGCGTTGAAATTGAAATGAATGCAAACTATTTTGACAATCCTGACCAGGCTCTTTTAAAAAACAGAAAAATCATTATACTATTGACGGAGTTACGTATAAATATTTGTCTATTCCAAAGAGTGATCCCCAATTTAAAAGGCAGGTTATTTGGAAGAGGTTTTCAAGGGCAATTCTGATACTTTATAATTTATGAAAAGAAAGGTGTGTAGGGAAGGTAAGTAAGCGCGTACTTCACTAGAGCAAAGTTTTCCCCCAAGATTTATAGACTATACTGCTTGGTATTACCAAATTAAATCGGGTGGCTAGATTTATTTTAAGCCCAATAAAAAAAATGTTCGAACTATTTTCAAAGATCAATCTAAGTTACTTTCAAACTACTTATCAAAAACAAGGTTGATTTTAAGTAGGAAAATGACCTAAAAGAAATATTCAGCTACTTAGATAAAAACTAAGATTAACTTCATTTTTTTTTATAAGTTTGAAAAAAAAAAAATGAAACAATTATTTAAAATATTCACTATATGTCTGTTTGTAAATAACCTACAAGCACAAGCTACTAAAGGTTATGATGTAGGATCCAATGGAACTCAATCTGACAGTAGAATACTCGATATGTTTGAAAACATTAAGAACAGAGCTAATTCTGCAACAAAAGCTATTAGTTCAATAAAAGGTAGCCCCTATTTTGATGAGAGTTTTAAATCTTCTCAAGTAGAGTATTTTGGCAAAACTTTGAAAGACAATATCTATTTGCGATATAATGCTTTTAGTGATGAAATGGAAATGGGTAAAACGGCAAATCAGAATTCATCTGAAGAAATTTTAATAAAAAACAACAAAGTAGCCTGTGTCATTGAGGGAGATACATACCGATATCTAGGATATATTAATGAAAATGAAGCTCCTGCTGTTGGATATGTTAAAGAGTTATTTAAAGGTGATGTCTTTTCTTTTTATATTAGAGAAACAAAAGCTTACATGGAAGCAACTACTGCAAGAACATCACTTGAGCGTTCATTTCCTGCTCGTTTTGTAGATAAGACGGAGTATTATTACGCGATTGAAAATGGACCCTTACAAGAGGTGAAATTATCCAAAAAGAAAATTCTAACCTCTTTAAAGCCTTATGCAAGTGACATCAAGACATTTATCAATGACAAAGATTATAGGTTGAAAAAATCAAAAGAAGTTGTTGAGTTGTTTACATTTTTAGAGACGCTCTAATTAGTTGATTTCTAATATTTTAAAATCCTTTAAATCAAATGGGTTAAAGGTTTTTTATTTAAAAAAAAGTTGGGAATTTTCATTTACATATTGTTCGAAGCATAAATTTTTACATTTTCTTAACATTTATTAACTTTAATCATTAAATTTGAAAACTAAAATTTTTTAAAATGAAACATTTATACTATTTAATGTCTTTGATGTTGTGCGTTCAGTTCGCAGTAGCACAAAGTACAGTAACAGGTAATGTTACCGACGATCAAGGTGTGCCGCTTCCTGGTGCTACGGTTCTAGAAGTAGGAACTAGCAACGGAACCACAACTGATTTTGACGGGAACTATTCCATCACTGTTCAGGATGGTGCCTCAATCTCTGCAAGTTTTGTAGGGTATGAAACTGCAAGTTCAATCGTTGCAGGACAAGATCAAATTAACTTTTCCTTAGACCAAGGAAATCAATTAGAAGAGGTGATTGTCACGTCCTTAGGGATTAAACGTGAGAAACAAGCCTTAGGATATGCGGTTTCTGAGGTATCGAACGAATCTATTGAGCAACGTGCTGAAGGTGATATTGGTCGTGTACTAACCGGTAAAGCTTCTGGGGTTCAAATCACTAACCAGTCTGGTTTATCTGGATCTGGAACAAGTATCGTGATTCGTGGATTTAACTCTTTCTCTCAAGGAAACCAACCTTTATTCATTGTAGACGGAATTCCATTTAGTAGTGAAACAAACAATCAAGGTAGTTTCGTTGATGGAAACAACGGATCTTCTCGTTTCTTGGACATCGATCCAAACAACATTGATTCTGTAAGTGTTTTAAAAGGATTAGCAGCGGCTACTCTTTATGGAACTCAAGGACGAAATGGGGTGATTTTGATTACTACTAAATCAGGTAGTTCTTCTTCAGGAGAAGCCAAAAAGAATGAAATTACAATCAATTCATCTTACTTTAATGTTGAGTTCGCTTCTATGCCTGATTACCAAAATCAGTATGGAAACGGTTTTGACCAGGCTTTCGGATGGTTCTTCTCTAACTGGGGACCAAGTTTTGACGAAGGTGGACCAGCAGGATGGGGAGGACAATCCTCTATCAATGGTACTACATCAGGAACTCCTGGTTTCTTAAGACATCCATTTACAACAGCAAGTTCTGCAACAGGAATCCCACAAGTATTAGATGCTTTAGGAATTGCTCCAGATGCTTTATATGAGTGGAAACCTTACGATAGTGTAGGTCAATTCTTTAGAACAGGTCATGTTTTCAGTAACAACGTTAACTTAAGAGGTGCGAGTAATGATGGATCTGTAAACTACAACATTAACTACGGTAACCTAGAAGACGTTGGATTTACACCTGGTAACTCTGTAAACAGAAACACATTAAGTTTTGGAGGTAATGCTAAACTTTCTAACAATTTTAATGTTGGAGGTACATTAAACTTCACACAAACAAAATTTAAAACACCTCCAGTTGCTGCTAACTACGGTAGTAATGTAGGTGGTGAGGGAGCTTCTGTGTTCGCTAACGTATTTTATACACCACGAAGTGTGGATTTGATGGGGCTTCCTTTTCAAAACCCAGTAGATGGTTCATCAATTTATTATAGACAAAACAATAGTATTCAAAATCCTCGTTGGACTGTAAACAATGCAGCTAACATCCAAAATACTAATCGTGTATTTGGTGGGGCTAATGTTACTTACGGTTTGAGTGATAACTTGACAGCTTCTTACCGTTATGGTATTGATGTTTATTCAGAGAATAACATTAACTACGCAAACAAAGGAGGTAAAACAGGTTCTATTGTAAACCGTAACGGTCTTTACGAAACTTGGAATAATACTAAATCAATTTATAATCACAACTTAACTTTGAGTGGTGACTTTGACATTGATGATTTTGGAGTCACATTTAACGTTGGGGTTGATTCACGAAGTGATACATTTGACCAAAACGGTACTCGTAGTACTGGGCAACAAGTTTATAACGTATTACGTCACTTTAACTTCGAACAACAAGACGAAATCCAATATCTTGAAAAAAGAAATATTGTTGGTGCATTTGCACAAACAGAATTGGATTACAACCGTTGGATCTATTTAACTCTTGCTGCACGTAAAGACTGGGTATCTAACCTTTCTGAAGAGAATCGTTCAATTATCTATCCTTCTGCAAGTGCATCATTTATCCCAACTTCAGCATTCCCTGAAATTAAAAGTGATTTCCTAAGTTTACTAAAGGTAAGAGCGGGTTATGGAACTTCTGCAAACTTTCCACTCGGATATCCAATTGCAGCAACTCTTAACTTAGACACTCAATCTTTTATTAAGAATGGAAACTATGTGATTTCAAATACTTCTGGTTCTGTATTAGGTAACCCTAATTTAAAGCCTGAGCGTATTGACGAGATCGAAGTTGGAATTGAAGGACGTTTCTTCAGTAACCGTTTAAGCTTAGACCTTTCACTCTATAACAAAAAAACTAACGATTTGATTATCGACCGTCCTTTGGATCCATCAACTGGATACACTACAACACAAACCAACATTGGTTTAATTGAAAACAAAGGAGTTGAATTAGATTTAGCAATGGACTGGATCCAAAGCAATGACGGTATCAACTGGACTACTTCATTGAACTGGTCGACAAATGACGCTATTGTTATAGACTTAGGTGATGATACTGACAAAATTGTATATGCTGGTTTTGGAACACTTGGTAATGCGGCAATTCCTGGAGAATCATTAGGAACAATCATTGGATCTTCTATAACAAGAAATTCTTCTATAGAAAACTTCCGTTGGTTACCTGGAGATAGAATTGTAAACAACCAAGGTAGTTATGATGAAACATTCGAACCTACAATTATTGGTGATGCAAACCCAGATTGGATTGCTAATATCAGTAATAGTATTTCTTATAAAAACTTAAACTTTAGTTTCTTATTAAATTACCAACAAGGTGGAGACATCTTCACTTATACAGTTGCTACACTTCTAGGTCGTGGACTAACAACAGATACATTAGATCGTGAATTAAGTTTCATTCTACCTGGTGTAAATTCAAACGGACAACAGAATGGTAAGCAAATCAACAACTCAACATTTTATTTCAGTAACGTATTATACGGTCCTGATGAAATGTTAGTATATGATGCAAGTCACTGGAGACTGGGTGAAATATCTCTTTCTTATAGTTTACCACAAAGCATGATTGAAAACACTCCTTTTGGAAATATTTCAATTACTGCTTCAGGATTTAACCTTTTCTACAATGCATACAACACACCTGAAGGGACAAACTTTGATCCTAACATTGCTGGGGTAGGTATTGGAAACGGTAGAGGATTTGATTTCCTTAATGGGCCTAGTGCTAAAAGATATGGTGCAAGTTTAAAACTTACATTCTAATAATTAAAATTAAGAAACATGAAATATACTAAATACATTTTAGGACTTTGTTTAAGTGCTGTGTTAGTGTTGGCTTCTTGTGAGACTACTGATTTAGATCTTACTGACAACCCTAATGCATTGAGTCCTAGTCAAGCTGATGCGTCGTTCTTTTTGAACTCAATTCAGGTAGATTTCGCTTTTTGGGTAAACACTATGGGTGACCGTGGTGGTGAATTAACGCGAATTAATTACATGAGTGGGAGAAATTATAACACAATTTACTCCCCAGATAGTTGGAACGGTGTTTGGTCTTCTGCTTATCGCGGAATGCTAGAGGACATTCGTTTAATGAATCTCCTTGCTGATGAAGCTGGGTTAACATACCAAAGAGGTATGGGAAAAGTATTCCAAGCATACATCTTATTAACTTTAGTTGACTACTTTGGAGATATCCCTTATTCTGAAGCATTACAAGGAGCTGAAGGTATCTTAAATCCTGTTGCTGACAGTGGACAGAGTGTATACTCTGCTGCAATTGCAATTTTGGATAGTGCTGTTGCTGACTTTAATGCTGGAGGAAATGCAAATAATGACTTTTTCTATAACGGTGATGCATCAAAATGGATCAAAGCTGCCAATAGTATTAAGAAAAAAGCATTGTTGAACACTGGAGATTATGCAGGATATAACGCAATCACAAATTATATCTCTTCTCCTTCTGATGATTTCCAATTCAATTGGGGAACTAGTCCAGCGACACCTGATACACGACACCCACTATACAGAAGTAATTATACATCTACAGGAGGTGGTGAATACCAGTCTAACTGGATGATGTTTAATATGATTAACGGTCATGCTGGAAATACAGATCCAAGAATTAACTATTACTTCTACAGACAAGTAAGCGAGACTCCTGGTTTCGACTCTGCTGAAAATGAAGAAGTTCTTGAATGTGGTTTGACTGGTTACTATGTACCACCACAACTTAGAGGTGATGATACTCCTTTCTGTGCTCCAACTAACGCTGCTAGCAAACCCGCAAGTGGTTATTGGGGAAGAGATCATGGAAATGATAATGGTACACCTCCAGATGGATTCTTAAGAACTATTCGTGGTGTTTATCCAGCAGGTGGAGTTTATGACGACAGATCTTTTGAAGGTCAAGTTGATGGAGCTGGGCTTGCAGGAGCAGGTATTACACCCGTTATGTTATCTTCATGGATGCATTTCATGAATGCTGAGGTAGCAGTATCAACTGGTGGAGACCCAACTACTGAAACTCTTACAGCTCTTGAACAAGCTTTAGGTAAAGTAGATGAAATTGGTGGGCCTTCATTAAGTGCTGACGATATTAGCGCGTATGTAGCTGCATTTACTTCAGATTGGAATGCTGCTGGATCAACTGCTGAAAAATTAGATTTATGGGCAACTGAATATTTTATCTCAATGGTAGGTAATGGTATTGATGCTTACAATTCATATAGAAGAAATGGATATCCTAGATCTCTTCAGCCCAACGTTGAGCCAGATCCAGGTCAGTTTCCTCTTACTCAGTATTATCCTGCGAATTACATAAACACGAACAAAAATGCTACTCAAAGAGGATCAAAATCTGATCGTGTATTCTGGAATTCAAACGGACCAACTAACCTAAAATAATAGTCTTATGAAAAAAATATCAATTCTATTCAGTATGCTATTAATCATAACGTCTTGTGTTGAACCAGACAATACGATTAATGATGTACTTGATAATTATACGAATGGTGCTGTGTTAAGAACAATTGCGTCTTCAGGTGAATATAATTTTTATGCCCCTGACGCTTCTATTTTCACAGCAACGATTGAAGAACACGATACGGAACAAGGTGCTTTAATGCAAAATGTTGAAGTATATGTGGCTTTAAATGGTGGAACGGAAGCTTTATTAAGCACTATCCTTCCTGGGTCTTTTACTACTGGGCCCAAAGGCCTTCCTAGAACAGATATCTCTGTAAGTTTAGCAGATGCTGTATCCGCTCTTGGAATATCTAGTAGTCAATATACTGGTGGTGATGCAATCAACATCCGTTTGAAATTAAATTTGACTGATGGTAGAAGTTTTAGTTCTGAAAATGTAACCGGTTCTATGACAGGATCCTACTTTAAGTCTCCTTATGCCTACAGCATGGTGATCAAATGTATTCCTTTAGCAGCAGTTCCTGGAATTTATACATTCACTTTAGCTGATTCATATGGTGATGGATGGCAAGGGAGTCGTATCGCAGTTACTGTAGACGGTACAACTACTTATTATGGTATTCCTAGTCCTTATGGATCTGATGCCGATCGTAATGCTGCTCTTGAGCCTTATACTGGAAATGATTCTAGTGGTAAAGCAACGCTAACAATTCCTGCAAGTGCATCTAGTATGTCTTTTGCATGGGAAAGCGGAGATTGGCCTTCAGAATGTAGTTATTCAATTGGATATACTGCCCTAGATGGATCAAATGCACAAACTGCTTTCTCTGAAAGTAGTGTATCAGTAGGTACTAAAATTCTAAGTATCTGCCAATAACATAGTAGAATATTACTAAGAATAAGGGGGTAACTTAACAGTTATCCCCTTTTTTTATGGATATATATAACCTCTCCAAAAGGTGGGTCCGCCTCCGTTATATTTCCATACAATGGTTCCAGAAGGTGTGACCTCCCAATACCCATAATCACCTTCACAGATTAGGGTATTTCCATTGGCAAGCCGATAGGCACCTGAAATTTTTCCGAAAAATAGATCTGGATGTGTATAACTCCATACCTCTTCAGGAGTATCCCAATTCTTTGGATTAGGATCGAAACTAGCAGGTAATATAAATTCATATACTACGGATTGAGAATCTCTTGAACCATTCATATAAATCAAAAAATTACCTCTAGTAGCGGGATCATATTCTACTAATGTTGGATGATGGTTATTAAAAAAAAGGCGTTCTGAAAGACTTCCATAGGTGGAAGGGTTGCCAAAACGGAATTGTAAATCGCCTAGTTCAGATTTTGTTTCTTCTGTAGTGTAAGAATGTGGGATCACCCATACTTCACTATAGAAATTCACACTTAAATAAATCACATCTCTAACAGTATCATAAAATAATCCATTAGCATGCATAAGATCTCCGGTATCATTTAAATCATAGTTGAGATCTATTTTCTCAGGATGATCTTCTATACTCCCAAAATTAGATAGTGAAGAACTAGAATCTTGTATCAAATGATCAACACTTCGCCATTCCCATTCAATATCAAATGTATTCGGATTTAACTCAATTATCTTCTCCAGATATATGGGGCCATCGCCCTCATATCCAAGCGAGCTTGCTTGTTGCGGATTGAAAAGTTCCCAAATTAATAAAAGTATATTTCCATTGGGTAACACTTCAAAATCGTGGTGTAAAAGTTCAGTCTCAGTATTCACTTCATATTCCCAGAGTGTTTCACCCGTGGGAGTAAGTTTTCTTAAAATTCCTCCATAACCTCCAAATGAAAAGGATACAGTTTCGGGTTTAAATAAGCCCATAAGATTTCCATCAGAAAGGAGTTTAAGTTCATTTCCAAGTTTGGAGCTAAAATTCCATGTCTGTAGTTTATTTCCAATTTTGTCAGTTAAAAAAGCTTGAGTTCCTCCATTTTTAATCATAAAAATAGGATTGACATCTATCTTCTTTGGAACATATACTTCAACCTCACTTGCTACCTCTGGAATCGGAAGAAAAATAGCTGTAATAGCAAAATCACTTGTCGCTGTGAAAGTATATTCCTCTAATTCAATTGGGCTTTCAAAACCTTCCCAACGGTCAAAATAAAAACCTGACTCTGGAGTTGCAACAAGGTTAATCGTACTATTCAAATCATAAACTCCTGACTCCAAAGATAGTGTACCTCCCCCAATAATTGAAAAAGTAAGAGTAACTGAAGTTATTTCTTCCTCAGAGTTCAAATCAGAAGAACACTGAATAAGACTAAAGACAACAAGAAAACTAAAAAGACTTGAATAACAAATAGATTTTAAACTTATAGATTTCATAAATGGATATATAAATTGTGAAATTAAAGAAAAAGTCTCTCCTTATAATATTTGAAACAAAAAATGTGATGCATAAAAGAATAGAATTGAAAGGGATTCTCCTAAAAATTTGGAGTAATTTTGAAACATGGAAGAAACAGTAACTATATTTGGAATACGCGCAATTCTAGAAGCCATTGAATCTGGAAAATCACTGGACCGTGTTTGGTTGTTAAAAGGCACACAAAGTAAGCTCTTTGAACAACTCTTACATGTCCTTAGAAATAAGAATATTCCATTTAGTTTTGTTCCTGTAGAGCGACTTGATCGCTTCTCAAGCAAAAATCACCAAGGAGCTGTTGCAAGAATTGCAGCATTGGCTACTCAAGAGATGGAACCACTGGTAGAGGCAATATTAAAAGAGAAAAAAAATCCTATTTTTCTTCTTTTGGATGGAATTACAGATACAAGAAATTTTGGGGCTATATTAAGATCTGCTGCTGCAACTGGTGTTGATGCTATTTTTATATCTAGTACTGGTAGTGCACCACTAAATGGAGATGTAGTTAAAACCTCAGCTGGAGGGGCTTTTAAGGTTCCTATTTCAAAAGTACAACATCTCAAAGATGTGGTCTATTATCTTAAGGCTCATGATATTTCTACCACAGGGATTACAGAGAAAGCTACAGAGTCCGTTTTTGAAACTGAGCTTACAGGACCAATTGCGTTAGTTTTTGGCTCAGAGGATATAGGGATTTCAAAAGGTTTATTAAAAATTTTAGATCATAAAGCTAAGCTACCCATGACAGAAGCCATAGATTCATTAAATGTATCTGTAGCTTGTGCAGTAGTGTTTTATGAAACCCTAAGACAGCGTAGATAGACAGCACAAAAAACTTATATTTATAGCATGAATACTCCTTTAGCAGAACGCATGCGACCCAAATCTCTAGCCGATTATTTCGGTCAAGAGCATCTGGTGGGACCTGAAGGAAGTTTAACTCAAATGATAACCCATGGTGTTTTTCCTTCTCTCATCTTTTGGGGACCACCAGGAACAGGAAAAACCACTCTCGCCCAATTACTCGCCTTAGAAAAAGAACGTCCTTTTTATCAATTGTCAGCCATAAATGCAGGGGTAAAAGAAATTAGAGAGATCATCAATAAAGCAGAACATTCAGGAGGTTTATTTTCTGGAAAAAGTCCAATTTTATTCATTGATGAAATTCATCGGTTTAGTAAATCGCAACAGGATTCTTTATTAAACGCAGTAGAAAAAGGAATAATTACATTAATTGGCGCCACTACAGAAAATCCAAGCTTCGAAGTCATTAATGCTTTACTTTCAAGGTGTCAGGTATATACACTAAACACCCTTGATAAAGAAAATTTAGAAAAAATCTTAACTCATGCTTTAGAAAAAGATAGTGTTTTAAAAAATTACTTAATTGAGTTAAAAGAGATAGAAGCTTTGATTGAATTGGCGGGAGGCGATGCAAGAAAACTTCTTTCATTGTTTGAGTTAGTTATTCAAGCCCAAAGCGAAAAGCAATTCACGCTGACAAATGATCTTGTTTTTAAAACATTGCAAACCAATAGTGTTCTCTTTGATAAAAATGGGGACTTTCATTATGATATTGTCTCGGCCTTTATTAAGTCAATTCGTGGGAGTGATCCCAACGGTGCAATTTATTGGTTGGCTAGGATGATTGAAGGGGGTGAAGACATTAGTTTTATTGCAAGAAGAATGCTCATTCTTGCTGCAGAAGATATTGGAATTGCCAATCCCACTGCATTAGTTTTAGCCAATAGCACTTTTCAAGCAGTCAATAGTGTGGGGTATC
>Ga0206677_10004703_pt1 | contig 11016 bp, 5 predicted proteins | sample M130m12015metaG_FD_155475 | JGI IMG/M metagenome (GOLD analysis project Ga0206677, IMG submission 155475) | Ammonia-oxidizing marine archaeal communities from Monterey Bay, California, United States - M1 30m 12015 | ecosystem: Environmental > Aquatic > Marine > Intertidal zone | place: USA... | reverse complement strand
CATGCAGGAAACCTCTTTAATTATCCAATGACAATGAAAACCACTGATAATGGTTTAATTGTTACTTATATTCCCTGGGGAGTCATAGGAGATTCTGCTCCCATAGAAGTAGGATTAACAGGCTTAAATACTAATAAGGCTACTGTTTCTGACCATTCAGATTGGACAGTTACGATGAATTGGAAGGATAGTAGTCATGAATTAAAAGCGACCTCTGGTATTGGAATGCCTTTTCTTTATTTTGAAAAAGATGATAATGATGTAGTTGAAATTAAGATAAACTCAGGTAATGTTAGTATTTCTGGTGAATTACTAACAGTTCAGAATGCTTCAGACAATCAAGATTTTATTTTTTATGCTCCATCAGGAAGCTCTTGGTCTGTTTCAGGAAATACCTACACTTCAAGTCTAAACGGTAAAAATTATTGGTCGATGGCAATGTTGCCTCAAAACACCAGTAATGTTAATGGAGTTGCTCAAGAATTAAAAAAATATGCCTATGTATTTCCATCCAATACATCTACTTCGTGGAGTTATAACGAGAGTACTTCTAAATTAACAACAAATTTCGAAGTTACAACAGATGTTAAAGAGGGTACACACACAAATATGTTATTAGGTTTATTACCACACCAATGGTATAATTTAACCTCAAATTCACCTGTGCCAAGCAGCTATACTTACAGCTCAGTGAGAGGGGAATTGAAAATGTTAGAAGGCAATAGTTTTACTGTCGAAAATACGTTCAAAGGTATTTTACCAACGTTACCTTATTTAGCAAATTATAGTGATGGGTTCAACCCGTCTGAGATGAATGCTAAAATTGCCAATATAGAAAATGATGGTTTGGCAGAATGGACAGATTCATATAATGAGGGTCAGGTAATGAATCGTTTGGTTCAAACAGCAAGAATTGCTGATCAGACTGGTAATGTTGAAGCAAGGGATAAAATGATTGCAACTCTTAAAGAGCGTTTAGAGGATTGGTTAACCTATCAGTCAGGTGAAAAAGCTTTTTTGTTTTATTACAATAAAACTTGGTCTGCATTATTAGGGTATCCAGCAGGTCATGGGCAAGATAATAATATAAACGATCACCACTTTCACTGGGGGTATTTTATTCATGCAGCTGCTTTTATGGAGCAATTTGAGCCAGGATGGTCTGCCAAATGGGGTGACATGATTGATCTTTTAATTAGAGATGCGGCTTCCACAGACAGAAATGATACGAAGTTTCCATTTTTAAGAAATTTTAGTCCCTATGCAGGTCATAGTTGGGCCAATGGTTTTGCTAGTTTTCCAGGGGGGAATGATCAAGAATCTACTTCTGAGAGTATGCAATTTGCCTCTTCACTCATTCACTGGGGAACCATTACAGAAAATGATGCGATTAGAGATTTAGGAATTTATATTTATACTACAGAGCAGACTGCTGTAGAGGAGTATTGGTTTGACATACATGATCGAAATTTTTCATCCAACCAACAATACAGTTTGGTTTCCAGAGTTTGGGGAAATTCTTATGACAATGGTACCTTTTGGACTTCAGATATAGCAGCCTCTTATGGTATTGAAATGTATCCAATTCATGGGGGGTCTTTTTATTTAGGACATGATCAAGACTATTCTAAAAAATTATGGAGTGAAATTACTTCAAAGACAGGTGTTTTGAGCAAAGAAGATAATGATAATTTATGGCATGACACCTATTGGAAATATTTGTCATTTACAAATCCTCAAGAAGCTGTAAATCTATACAATGCGTATCCAGAGCGAAATTTAAAATTTGGTATTTCTGATGCACAAACCTATCATTGGTTGCATTCTGTAAATGCAATGGGAGTCATAGATGCCTCAATTACTGCAGATTATCCTATTGCATCTGTTTTTAAACAAAATGGAGTAACTACTTATGTAGCTCATAATTATTCAGATTCAGAAATTACAGTAACGTATTCTGATGGTTTTCAGTTAGTTGTCCCTGCAAATAAAATGGCAACCAATAGAGACGCAACCGTTTCTGGGGTGATCAGTTCAGATTTTAATCAAGCCTATGCAAATGGAAGTGTAAATTTAAGTCTTGCGACTTCTGGAACAGGTATTACAAAAGTAGACTTTTATGACGGAACAACTTTAATTGGTTCAAAATCCGAAGCTCCTTTCGAGTTGAAAGCCAAAGATTTAATTATAGGGGTTCACGGAATGTATGCAAAAGTGTACCAGGGCTCTAATTTTAATGTTTCAAACATTGTTCAAGTTTTAGTAGGAGAGCAAGCACCATTTTTAGGAACTCCATTTGCAATACCAGGAATCATAGAACCTGGAAATTATGACGTTTTTGAGGGAGCTATAGGGCAAAATATTACCTATCTAGATTCTTCTCTAAACAACGAAGGAGATTACAGAACCCAAGAATATGTAGATGCAGTTTCTAGCAATTCTGAAGGAAAAACCGTTGGTTGGTTAACCAAAGGGGAGTGGTTAGAATATACTGTAGAGGTGCAAACATCAGGAAAGTATAATTTAAATTTTCGTTATGCTTCTGCAAACTCTAATGGAGGTGGTCCTTTCTATTTAGAAATTGATGGTGTTAAGATTAGTGCAAATATCAGTGTTCCTAGTTCAGGTGGCTGGAATACTTGGGCTAGTAAAACTATTAGTAACCTAGAGTTTACCAAAGGAAAACATATTGTAAGATTGGTGATTGCTAATGGTGAATTCAATTTAGGAAAATTGAATTTTACTTATAACGCACCATTAGATTATGTTCCTCCTGTTGCAGATGCAGGTGATAATGTGGTGGTTATTATACCAGAAACAACAGCAACTTTAGATGGTTCTTCAAGTAATGATCCAGAGGGAGAAGCGATTACATACAATTGGGAACAAATTTATGGGCCTTCTGTAATTACTTTTAATGATGAAAGTTTGGAGTCTCCTTCAATTTCTAATTTAGAAGAGGGTGTTTATAAGTTAAAATTAACTGTTTCTGATGCAACTTACTCTGCTAGTGACGAGGTGTTGGTTTTAGTCCAACAAACCTCAAATTCTAATCCTACTGTGAGTATTTCAAACCCCACAGAAAACCAATCCTTTGCTGAAGGGACAGAGATTGTAATTTCTGCTTCAGCATCCGATTTAGATGGAACAATTTCTAAAGTAGAGTTCTATGATGGAGATACTAAACTAGGAGAAGATACCACTTCACCTTATGAGTATACATGGACAAATGCAAGTGTTGGAGATCATCAAATAAAAGCGATGGTAACAGATAACAATTCTGGGCAAGGAACTTCACAAACAGTGAATATTTCTGTAGTAGAAGTCAAATCGTGCTCAGAGGCTTCTAGTCAAGCGACACAAGGAACTTTTTCAACAGGATATACGGTTCTTTATGAAACTGTTGGGAATTCAGTTTCAGTAACCTTTGAACTGTTAGATACCAATAAAGCTGGAGCAGTTGCTTATTTATGGAAAGAGTCTCCTTTTGAAGAAAGTCAAATGGAAAATATTGGAGGGAGAAAATTTAAAAAAATAATAGGAGGAGTTACTACCGGAGAAACTATTTCATATGCCTGTAAGTTTGCCTATACTGGAGGAATGTCTGTGACTAAATATTTTAGTTATGTTGTAGGGAATAATTGCTCTGGGAGTAGTTCAGATGAGGAGGGACCCGAAAACTTTACAGCCACTATTGGAAGTAAAACATCTCGATCTATCGAAATTTTATTGAATGCGACAGATGATTCTGGTAGTGTTGTATATACCGTTTTGTATGGATCAAGTTCACAGGATATAAAAGGAGATTCTGGTGTTGAAACCTCTTTAATTATCAATAATCTAAATCCAGAAACCTCATATACATTTAATGTAAATGCAAAAGATATGCTCGGGAATGCTGCGTCTAACAATTCAATAGTTCTTCAAGCAACTACGACAGAGGATACCAACACATCCTGTTCTGGTTCATCTGGAGAAGCTCAGCAAGGTGGTTTTAGTGAGGGGTATTCCTATAATTTTGAAACAATTGGAACCAACGTAAAGTTTACTTTTGAGCTGCTAGATACAGATAAATCTGGTATTGTAGCCTATTTATGGAAACAAACTCCTTTTTCAGAAATTCAAATGGACAATGCAGGTGGAAAAAAGTTTACAAAAACAGTAGGTGGTTTTACTAATGGAGAAACCATTCGTTATGCTTGTAAATTTGCTTTTGCTGGTGGATTAGCGGTCACAAAATATTTTTCATACAAGGTGGGTGATAATTGTCCATTAAATGTTGAAGACAACATCCTAATGCAATCGGTTAGAATATTTCCAAACCCTGCAAAAAGTATTATAAATATAGATTCACCACTTAGGACCCTTGAAAAGGTTGAAATTTATTCTTTACTAGGTAAAAAGTTAAAAGTAGTTCATTCAAATATTGAAAATATATACATTGATGATTTATCAAGTGGATTGTATCTTATTAGAGTTTTCTCTGAAGATGGAAATTTTGTAACAAAATTTTTAAAAGAGTAAGCCCAATTGATAAGTAACAAAAAAACCGTTTAGAATTTCTAAACGGTTTTTTTTTGTAATTTTTTTAAAATTATATTATTTCTGAATGAGTACCCATGTTCCTTTTTCGAGAAGAGGAATGGCTTGTTTGAATTTTACAACTTTTTCTTCTCCACTCATTACATTCTTTATTGTGACACGTTCATTTCTTCCAATCTTAGGCTGCTCTCTTACGACGGTCTCTATCGGTTCTTGTTCCTTAGAATTTTGTATGGCCTGTTCGGTAGTATTTTGAACAGTAGCTTTACTCGTGTTTAAGCGTGTTCTTTTTTGTTGACGCGCCTCAGAAATTTGATTTTTATTTTTTGCAGGTAATTCTCCTTTAAACAAGAAAGATAGTACTTCTCTGTTTATTTGATCTACAGTTATTTTGAACAATTCAAATGCTTCAAATTTATAGATTAACAACGGATCTTTTTGCTCATAAGAGGCATTTTGAACAGATTGTTTCAAATCATCCATTTTACGTAAATGATCTTTCCATTTTTCATCAATAATGGCGAGAGTGATGTTTTTTTCAAAGTCTGTAATTAAGGTTTTTCCGTCACTTTCATAGGCTTCTTTTAAGTTGGTGACAACTTGTAAAGATTTGATACCATCTGTGAAAGGGACTACAATTCGTTCATACCGATCCCCTTCATTCTCAAAAACGTCTTTGATAACAGGATATGCTAGAACAGCGTTTCTTTCGATTTTATTTTTGTAATGTTCAGTAACAAAATTATATAACTTGTTGGTAATTTCTTTTTCAGATAATGTTTCAAATTCTTCCTCAGAAAAGGGAGATGTCATTGATGAAAAACGAATCAATTCGAATTCAAAATTCTGAAAATCTTTGGCAATTTTATTCGAGTTAACGATAGATTCACAGGTGTCATAAATCATGTTTGCGATGTCTACTTGCAAACGTTTACCGTCCAATGCATGACGTCTTCTTTTGTATACAAATTCACGCTGAGAGTTCATGATGTCGTCATATTCTAACAAACGTTTTCTGATACCAAAATTATTTTCTTCAACTTTCTTTTGTGCTCTTTCGATAGATTTGGTAATCATAGAATGTTGAATCACTTCTCCTTCTTTCAATCCCATTCTATCCATCATTTTAGCAATTCTGTCAGAACCAAATAAACGCATTAGGTTATCGTCTAAAGCTACGTAAAATTGAGAGGAACCCACGTCTCCTTGTCTTCCTGCTCGTCCTCTTAATTGTCTATCTACACGTCTAGAATCGTGTCTTTCGGTACCAATAATTGCCAAACCACCAGCACTTTTTACTTCGTCAGACAATTTAATATCTGTTCCACGACCTGCCATGTTGGTTGCAATTGTTACAATACCTGGCTTTCCGGCTTCAGCGACAACATCTGCTTCTCGTTTGTGTAGCTTAGCATTTAAAATATTGTGAGGAATTTTACGCATTTTCAACATTCTTCCCAATAATTCAGATATTTCTACCGAAGTTGTACCTACTAAAACAGGTCTTTTTTGTGCTACTAATTTTACAATATCTTCAATAACAGCATGGTATTTCTCACGCGCTGTTTTATAGATTAAATCTTCTTCGTCATTTCTTTGAATGGGTTTGTTTGTAGGAATTTCAACGACATCTAATTTATAAATTTCCCATAACTCACCTGCCTCTGTAATAGCGGTTCCCGTCATTCCAGAAAGCTTTCTATACATTCTAAAATAATTCTGTAATGTCACCGTAGCAAAGGTTTGCGTTGCATCTTCAATTTTTACATTTTCTTTCGCTTCAATTGCTTGATGTAAACCATCGGAATAACGACGACCGTCCATAATACGTCCTGTTTGTTCGTCAACAATCATTACTTTATTATCCATTACCACATACTCAACGTCTTTTTCAAAAACAGTATATGCCTTTAAAAGTTGATTCATCGTATGAATTCTTTCACTTTTAATATTGAAGTCTTTATATAGTTCTTCTTTTTGAGATGCTTTGTCCTCAGAAGTCATTTCTGAAGTGTCAATCTCACCAATTTTTACACCAATATCTGGTAAAATAAAGAAGTTTTCATTGGCTGTTTTCTTAGATAAATCCGCAATTCCTTTGTCTGTTAAATCAATTTGATTATTTTTTTCTTCAACAACAAACCATAAATCTTCATCTACTTCTGGCATCAACTTGTTGTTATCTTGCATATAAACATTCTCCGTTTTTTGCAAGATTTGTTTGATTCCTTCTTGTGATAAAAACTTAATTAAAGCTTTGTTTTTGGGCAATCCTCTGTATACTCGCAATAGCAAGAATCCACCATCTTTATCATTTCCATCAGCAATTAATTTTTTAGCTTCTGCTAAAACACCAACTAGATGTTGTTTTTGCAAAGTCACTAAATCAGATACCAATGGTTTTAACTCGTTAAACTCATGCTGATCTCCTTGAGGGACTGCGCCTGATATAATCAATGGAGTTCTGGCATCATCAATTAAAACAGAATCTACTTCATCAATAATAGCGTAGTTAGGAGCTCTTTGCACCAAGTCATCTTTAGAATTGGCCATGTTATCACGTAAATAATCGAAACCAAATTCGTTGTTTGTTCCATAGGTAATGTCTGCATTATATGCTTTTCTTCTTGCGTCTGAGTTTGGTTGATGATAATCGATACAATCTGTAGTGAAACCATGGAACTCAAAAATTGGCGCCATCCACGCTTTATCTCGTTTTGCCAAATAATCATTTACAGTTACTAAGTGTACTCCATTTCCAGTTAAAGCATTTAAATAAACGGGTAGGGTAGAAACCAATGTTTTTCCCTCACCAGTCATCATTTCTGCAGCTTTTCCTTGGTGTAAAACAGCTCCACCAATCAATTGCACGTCATAATGAATCATATCCCATGTAATCGGTTTACCTGCCGCATCCCATGAATTTGACCAAAACGCAAAATCGTCTTCTAAAGTGATATTTTCTCTTTCTGCAGATAATTCCCTGTCATAGGGAGTCGCTGTTACTTTGATTTTTTCATTTTCTACAAAGCGTTTAGCAGTTTCTTTTACCACCGCAAAAGCCTCTGGCATGATTTGTAGTAGTATTTCTTCAGAAATAGCATACGCTTGATCTTTTAGAGCGTCTATTTCCGCATATATATCTTCTTGACGATCTATCTCTGCTGAAAGCGCTTCTTCTTCTAAAGTACTGATTTGATCATCAACCTCTTTGGTAGCACTTTTAATTTTTTTCTTAAATGCTATTGTTTTTTCACGAAGTTCATCATGAGAAAGTTCAGAAAAAGCCAGTTCGAATTTTTTTACACTTTCTATTACTGGTTGTAGTCCTTTTAAATCTTTTTGTTGCTTATCGCCCACAAAAAGCTTAATGACAGAATTTAAAATACTCATTATATGTTCGTTTTTCAGTTTTTTACAACTGTGTTATTGCTATTGGGGTTCAGATTTTATCAATCTGATTTTTTCTTTTCATTGAAAAAAAAAAGCCTCTTTAGAGACTTAATATTTTTGTAGAATTAGTATTCATCTTCATTCCAAAGATAATCATCTTCTGTCGGATAATCTGGCCAAATCTCAACAATTGAGTCATACGAATCACCTTCGTCTTCAATATCTTGAAGATTTTCTACTACTTCAAGAGGAGCACCGGTTCTAATACCATAATCTATCAATTCGTCTTTGGTTGCTGGCCAAGGTGCATCTGCTAAATAGGATGCTAGTTCTAATGTCCAATACATTTCTTAATTATTTATTTTGTGCAAAAATAATTTTTTTACGCAATTATGCAAGTCTTTTTAAAGAAATTTACTGTTCTGTAAAATTTAAATTTTATTGTATAATTAAAATTATTTAAAATCGATAAAAAAAGAACTTATGATTTCTTTTTAGGAATCCACTTAATTTCGTCAACTAACAACTCTTTTGACAATTTTCGTGCCAATGTAAAAAGGAAGTCAGAAAGGCGGTTTAAGTATATGATCAACTCATTGGATACCTTTTCTTTCTCATTTAATTCTACAGACAAACGTTCTGCTCGTCTGCAAACACATCTAGCGATGTGACAGAATGACACTGTCTGATGGCCTCCCGGAAGAATAAAATGAGTCATTTGAGGTAGTTTTTCATCCATTTTATCGATTTCATTTTCTAAAAAAAGAATAGAATGTCTATCGATTTTAGGGATCGATACCCTTTCTTGTCCATTTTTTAAAGTCTCTTTATCTGGGTCAGTTGCTAACATTGCACCTATTGTAAATAATTCATTCTGTATTTTTAATAAAGAATTTTTATCATTATTTCCAATACCCTTTTGATCCTTTATAAGGCCAATATATGAATTGAGTTCATCTACTGTTCCATAACTTTCAATACGGAGATTATTTTTTTTAACCCTTTTCCCACCTATTAGAGAAGTAGTACCTGCATCACCCGTTTTTGTATATATCTTCATTTTAAAAATTTCAAAATTGTCTTACCAAAGTTACGAAGTTTATTTCCGAAGAAAGTGTTAAACTCTTATTTTAAAATGTTCTTTGGATTGCTCTCTTCTGAAGAAAACGATTCCGTAGTGAAAAATATCTACTGTAACTGTTACTTTTGGATGTTTTTTAATAGTGGACCAAGCCTCTTTCATTTCTTTACTCCAATAAATATCATCGAATACCCAAATAGATTCGTTTTTTATTGTTTTTAAACAAGCATCCACATAATTTAAAGTATCCTTTTTCGTATGATTTCCATCAAAATAAATCAAATCAAACGATTTGTTTTCAGTAACTTGCGGAAGGGTTGTTGCAAAATCACCTGTAATGATATGAATATCATCAAACTTTTGATTATTGAATAATTGTTTCGCTATTTTACTTGTTTCTTTACAGCCTTCAAGTGTAATAATTTTACTTTTTTTATGTGCAATTTTTAAGGCAGCGGTTCCTAAGCCTAGAGAAGTTCCTAATTCTAAAATAGTTGATGGTTTAAAATAATCAATTAAACCAATCAATAAAGATGCTTTTTTATTTGTAATTCCTGCAACTTTCGCAATTTTTGAAATTGAACGTTTATTAGATTTAAAAAAGTTACTTCCAGTTCCAAATTCTTTGACTGTTATCTTTTCTTTATTCTTTGATAAAAATTCCTTGCTAGAATAAAATGTTTTTTGGAATTTATTGTTTCTTTTTTTGTATAAACAATTGGTAACTAGATTATATACAAAAGGAGAATGAACTCCATGTTCATTTGAAGATTTTGAAATAAATTTCAAATATTCTCTAATAGTGTATATCATTTTTCAATTTATTGCGAAATTAAAAAAAATTTCAGAAAATCATTTTTTAAAGGTATATTTGTTTTGAAAAAGAAAAAAATTGAAATGAGAAAGCACTTCCTGTTGTTCTTTTTATTTTCATGTCTCTATTCTTGTACTCCAAGTAAAAAATTGTTTTTTTTAGAAGGTGACTCACTTCAGAGAAATGAAATAAAAAGATTTAATGACACTCCATACAAATTGCAAGTTAATGATCAATTATCGATTGGTATTACCTCCAATGATCAAAGTTTAGTTGAAATTTTTAACAGTCAAACTTCACAAAAAAACTCACTTTCAAATTATAGGATTGATCATTTTGGAAACATAAGAATGCCTGTTATAGGCTCTATAAATATTTTAGGGTATACAGTTCAGGAGGTCAGAAAAATAATTGAAAATAAATTAGAGAAGTTTATAAAGATAAACTCTGATATTTTTGTTTCTGTTGAATTGTTGGGGATTAAATACACCATTGTTGGAGAAATTAATAAACCCGGAGTTTATATTATCTCCCAGAATAAAACTTCCATAGTTGATGCAATTGCAAATTCTGGAAACATTACCAAAAAAGGAAATTTAAAAAAAGTAGAAGTTATTAGAAAATCTACGAATGGTATTGAAAAGTATTATATTGATTTATCAACTATGAATGCTTTTAATTCTGATGTTTTTTATATCAAATCCAATGATATTATTAATATTAATTCATCTAAATATAACTTTTTTACCAATTGGAACGATAGTTTACTCATTATTTCTTCAACAATTACATTGTTTACTTCCATAATCATTTTAATTAAATAATCTCTAATGATATGAGTACTAAAAATAAAAATTTAAAAAAAAATGAACGGATAGATTATAAATCTTTTCTTTTGTATCTTTTATATTATTGGAAATTATTCGTGATTACGATCACCACTGCAATTATCATTGCTAAATTTATGAATGGTTTTTTAGAGGAGCAGTATCGTTTGAGTTCTTTAATATCTGTTAAGGAAGAGACGAATCCTTTATTTTCTACTGGGACCAATATTGCTTTTAATTGGGGAGGTGCAAGTGATGAAATTCAGACAATTCAAACAATTTTGAGATCTAGATCTCACAATGAAAAAGTAGTGAGGAAGACAAATTTCTTCATTTCTTATCTCAAAGAAGGTAAGTAC
>Ga0206677_10004699_pt1 | contig 11020 bp, 9 predicted proteins | sample M130m12015metaG_FD_155475 | JGI IMG/M metagenome (GOLD analysis project Ga0206677, IMG submission 155475) | Ammonia-oxidizing marine archaeal communities from Monterey Bay, California, United States - M1 30m 12015 | ecosystem: Environmental > Aquatic > Marine > Intertidal zone | place: USA... | reverse complement strand
ACTCTTTTGAAGTTTGAAGAATGGGTAAGATGATTATTTCTTCAGGAAAAGGAGCAGGGTGTTCTCCTTCAATATCTAACTTTTGATTCGCTACTGAGGTTCTCACTATATCTTCATTCCAATAATCTCCCATATTCTTTCCCTTAATGTTGGGTAGGTAGGGAGAAATGGAATTAGAGTATTCACCCCTTACACTTCTGTGTCGAGGAGGAAGAGAGGGTTTCGTTTTATCAGAGAGTTTGGTTAGTGTAGGATAATAATCATACTCCATTGATTTTGTGAGATGAAAGATAAACTCATAGGAAGGAGTAAGATTAGATTTTGATGATGAAGGTTTTGGATTGGTTTTAGACCAGATAATAGTATTTCTTAGTATCCACCCTTGTTCTTGAAGTTTAATAACTACTCTATGAGGAACATTTTGAAGGTTTCCATTATAAAAAGTATCCCCAAGGTTTAAAAAGAAACTTCCTCAACGAACTGACTCCCTATATTCCTTTGGAGAGACACCCACCTGCTGCTTAAACAATCGAGTGAAATGCTGCGGATATTTAAAGCCTAGACCATAGGCGATTTCACTTATAGAAAGTAAAGGGTTATGGATTTTTTCCTTGGCCAAGTCAATTAGTTTGAGTTGGATATATTCTAGGGCGGTCTTTCCTGTTTCTTTTTTAATCAAATCACCAAAATAATGGGAAGAGAGATTCAATTCTCCAGCGCAGTAGGTGACGGAAGGCAATCCCATTAATTGTGGTTTTTCAGAAGAAAAATAATCATGTATCAAGGATTCAAATCGTTGCAATATTCCGATGTTTATCGATTCGCGAGTGATAAACTGTCTATCATAAAAGCGCATACAATAGTTCAGCAAAAGTTCAATATTGTCTGATAAAAGTATTTTACTGTGTTTGTCTAATGCGTGGTCAAGCTCGTATTGGATTTTGGAAAAGGAATCCAGTACCATTTGACGTTCACGCTCAGAGATATGTAGTGCTTCACTCACTTGGTAACTAAAGAAGCTATATTCATTAATATGTTGCCCAAGGGAAGTACCCTTAATCAGATCTGGATGGAAAACTACACCATACCCTTTGGGCTGGTAGAGCTCTTCACCACTGCTTGTGCCAAAAATCTGACCAGGACCAATAAAGACCAAAGTGCCCTCTTGATAGTCATACGTATTTTTGCCGTAGCGCAAATCTCCACAAACTACATCTTTGAGAATTAGTAAATAAAATCCAAAATAGGTTTTTCGAAGCCTTCTTGGATGAGATTTGGAAAAATCTAGAACGCTTACCAGAGGGTGTAAAGTCTCATGGTTATTAAAAAGGTTATATTCTCTAACCGTTTCGAATCTTAATATGTCTTCCATCTGGATGTGTTTATTTATCAAAATTATAAAACGCCTGGTAGTTCAGATAGAAAAAACTTCATTATCTGTGGATTTGGTAAGTTCTTCTGTACTATGTGTAAGTGTTCTTGTCTTAATTCTCAGGAAATTTGTAAATAAAATAAGGTTAATGATGAGAATAATTTTGTGGATAATTTGCATGGTTTTAATGACAAGTTTTAGTCACGCGAATACGGATTACTTTTCTGAGACGAAATTGAGCTTGAAAGAAAAAAGTATCATATCTATTGCTTCCTTGACTGCAAAGGGAGATCTGACTTTACTTAAACCATCCTTATATGAGGCACTAGATGCCGGATTGACAGTCAACGAGGCAAAAGAGGTGTTGGTGCACCTATACGCATATTGTGGATTTCCGAGAAGTATCAGAGGCTTACAAACTTTGATGGAGGTTTTAGAGGATAGGAAGGCAAGAGGTATCAAAGATGAGCTTGGAAAGGACGCATCCCCTATTCATGAAGAAAACTCTAAATACGAACGAAGAAAAAAAAATCTAAGTAGACTTACCCTTACTCCTCAACCCGATAATCTATCAGGTTATGGGGCTTTTGCACCAGTGATTGACACTTTTTTAAAGGAACATTTATTTGCTGACATTTTCGAAAGAGATGTATTGACCTTTCAAGAACGGCAACTAGTTACCATAGCTGTGTTGAGTACAATTGGAAACACTGAGCCCATGCTGCGGTCACATTTGACGATTTGCCTCAATGTGGGTCATAACCCTATAAAATTGAGGGAATTTGTTGAAATTATACGTACTATGATTGGGGAAAATGAAGCTTCTATCTCTCACAAAATTTTAGAAGATGTTCTTAATAACCAATGATTTATAATGGAAATTCAGAATGAAAAAATCAATTATATTATTAACTATTTTGATGGTTTTTGCACTAAAAAATTTTGTAACAGCCCAAGTTGAAAACAGGGACTCACAAAATCAGTTTTCTCTAGTTTATGATGGAGCAATTACTGAAAACAAACCCGGTTTTGTTACTATCCATTCGGTTAACTATATGGTCAAAGAAATTAAGATAGTTGCTAACGTTTACACACCACCAGGATTCGATCCAGCAAAGGAATATCCTACAGTTGTAGTTGCTCATCCAAATGGGGGAGTAAAAGAGCAGGTTGCTGGATTGTATGCCCAAAAATTGGCGGAAAATGGATTTATTTCTATAGCTGCGGATGCTGCTTATCAAGGTGGCAGCGGTGGTTATCCAAGAAATGTAGATAAACCGGCAAATAGAATAGAAGACATCCATGCTATGGCCGATTTTATTTCTAAGTTCCAAGGAGTGGATATTTCAAGGATTGCCTTATTGGGAATTTGTGGAGGTGGTGGTTATGCATTAAAGGCCTCCCAATCAGATAAACGTTTTAAAGCTGTGGCGACTCTTAGTATGTTCAATTCCGGGTTAGTGAGGAGAAACGGATTTATGAATTCTCAAATTAATACCATTTTTGAAAGGATCGAGGAAGCTACCAAAGCTAGAGCAATTGAAGTCGCTGGTGGTGAACCGAAATATGCAGCTGATACTGAAATTACAGATGTTATGGCTGACAATATGCCTTTTGATTTGTATCGAGAAGGCCATTATTATTACAACAGGACACATGCACATCCCAACTCTACTTTTAGATACACCATGAGCAGTTTGATGGATCTTATGACATTTGATGCCACTACCAATATGGATTTAATCAATCAACCTCTATTGATGATTACAGGAAGTAAGGCAGATACTTTCTACATGACTGAAGATGCCTTCCAAAAAGCAATAAATGCTAAAACAAAAGAACTATTCTTCATTGAAGGAGCCACACACATTCAAACTTACCATATCCCTGAATATGTAAATCAGACTCTAAATAGACTAACTGAGTTTTATACAAAGAATTTATAGCCTCTGTTGATAATGAAAAACAAAGTTACCCCCTTCCTTCTATTTGTGCTGATGATGACATTTTCTTGCTATGATACAGGCCATTCAACGAATGAAGAAACAGCAGATGATCTAATTTTTCCAAAAGGCGAATTGATTACAAATAAAAATTTCACAGGTGAAGCCTATTTGCAAATGCTGATAGACGCTGATTCAATCAATACTAATTCGGTTGGCAGTGTGACATTTCTTCCGGGTGCCAGGACCAGGTGGCACACTCACCCTGCAGGACAAATTATACTCGGTTTAGATGGGGTGGGATATTATCAAGAATTGGGTAAACCTAAAGAAATAATAAGAAAAGGAGAAGCGATTAAATGTCCTCCAAATATCCCACATTGGCATGGTGCCAGTTCTGATACTCATTTTGTCCAAGTTGCTATTTCTGGCAGAGAAAAGGGTGAAGTGGTTTGGATGGATGAAGTGACTGACAAAGAATACCATGAGTCTTTTAAAAGGTAATTTCACTTCCTTTTTGAACTAGAATAGCAATTCATCAAAAATGTATGAGATCAACTAGCTGTTGGTGAATTTAGTCTTCGGACGATTGAAAAAGAATGTTTAAAATAAAAAATCAGGTCTTTTATATCTAAAAATATCTATATGTATTCAATCAAATTGGCCCGAATAAAGTTAATACTCTTCTTACTATTAGTATTGGGCAATACTAGCATGTATAGTCAAACTAAACCCATCAAGATTCAAGAACAAGGTAGTTTTGCAGTTGGAGGAATAGTAAAAACTAGTCCAGGTATATTTGATCCAATCAAGCATGGTGCCTTTAACCCGGCCAATCAATCCACGGAAGGCCAAACCTTACATGGAGACCATGCCTATGTTTTTTTTCAAATTCCTGAAAACGCAAAAAAGTTGCCTTTGGTTTTTTGGCATGGCTATGGGCAGTTTTCCAAAACATGGGAATCTACTCCTGACGGAAGAGAAGGTTACCAAAATATTTTCCTTAGAAAAGAGTATTCAGTTTACTTAATTGATCAACCTAGGAGAGGACGGGCAGGTCGAAGTACGGTTCCTTTGTCAATTTCCTCCAATACAGATGATCAGTTATGGTTTGGAATATTTCGTTTGGGTATTGGAAATGAGTTTTACCCCGGAGTACAGTTCCCTAAAGATGACGAATCACTAAATCAATTTTTCCGTCAGATCACCCCTGATACCGGACCGATTGATTTTAATACAAATACTACAGCCATTTCAGCGTTATTTAACAAGATCGGAGATGGAATTCTGGTTACTCACTCCCATAGCGGAGGTCAAGGTTGGATGACTGTCCTCAAAACTGATAAAATCAAGGGGGTTGTAGCCTATGAGCCTGGAAGTAATTTCATCTTTCCTGAAGGTAATGTCCCTGACCCAATACCCTATGTTGGTGGTACCTTGCGAGCTTTGGGTGTTCCAATGGAGGAATTCAAAAAGCTGACACAAATCCCGATCGTTATCTATTATGGGGATTACATTCCGACGGAACCAGTGGAAAATCCAGCCCAGGAACAATGGCGAGCAGCCCTGCAGATGGCCAAATATTGGACAAAAGTTGTTAATGATAATGGTGGGGATGTGACGCTTGTTCATTTACCTGAAATCGGAATTAAAGGAAATACCCACTTTCCCTTCTCGGATTTGAATAACCTAGAAATAGCCGAGCTAATGAATAATTGGATTAAAGAAAAAGGATTAAATAAGTAATCAAATAAATAACCACGACACCTATCACAATGAAAAAAAACCTTATCCTTAGTTTGTCGATTTTATTGGCGTTTGGAAGCTATGCCCAAGAGCCTATTATTCAAACCAAATATGGAAATGTCCGCGGGGTTACTGAGAGCGATGTTTCTAGTTTCAAGGCAATCCCATTTGCTGCTCCTCCGGTCGGTGAATTTCGTTGGAGACCCCCTCAGCCTTTAACGCCATGGGAAGAGGTAAAAGATGCAACAAAATATTGTGCGGATTGCCCGCAACGAACTTGGCCCGGTTCGACAGCAGTCATCTCAGAAGATTGCCTTTACCTAAATGTGTGGACTCCTGCCAATGCTAGTAAAGGATCGAAATTACCTGTGATGGTTTGGATCCATGGAGGCGGGTTCACTGGTGGTAGCGGTTCGGGTCCAGGTTCGGAGGGAGATGCCTTTGCGAAGCAGGGAGTTGTTTTGGCTACGATCAATTATAGATTGGGGCGCTTTGGACATTTTGCATTTCCAGGATTAGGTCAAGAACATCGAGAAGAAATGAAGGGCAGTTACGCCTACATGGATCAAATCGCTGCGCTGAAGTGGATTCAGGAAAATATCGAAGCCTTTGGAGGTGATCCGAATAACGTGACCATTTTCGGTTTTTCTGCAGGTGGAGTTTCGGTTCATGCACTTTTGAGTATTCCTGCAGCAAAAGGACTTTTCCACAAAGCTATCATCCAATCAGGAGGTGGACGGGACGGTGTCCTAACCGGTAGACCAATCAGTCAGGATAATTCGGATGAATTGTATCCGGTTTCGGCAGAGACAATCGGGGTAAATTTTGCCAAAAGACATGGAATCGAAGGAAATGACACAGCGGCGCTGGCTAAGCTTAGATCCTTGTCTGTGGATCAAATCGTAGATGGTGGTCAGGAAAATGACAGCACCGGAGCCAGAACCTATCCGGGTATCATTATCGATGGCAAATTGGTAGTGGAAACGGCAGAAACTGCCTACAAGGCAGGCAGGCAGGCAAAAGTCCCACTGTTAATCGGAAGTTCCAGTGCCGAAATCGGCGGTGGATTCATCAACGCTAGTAAAACTAAGGAAGAGTTCTTTTCCCAATTTGGTGAGTTGGAGGCCGAGGCCAAAGCTGCCTATGATCCCAATGGAGACAAGGAATTCAATGAAGTCCTGACCAAGTTTACGACCGATTGGGGTTGGGGTGAGCCAGCTCGAATGACTGCAAGAACTTTCGCAGAAGCAAATCAACCGGTTTACGTTTGGCAGTTCGGTTACGTTCCATTGGTAGGAAGGCAACGATCTCCTTATGGTGCAGGTCACGGGTCTGAGGTTTCATTTGTCTTCAACACTCTGAATGCCCGTTGGGGAAATCAAGGAGAACCCACCGCAGAGGAAAAAGAGCTGGCGCGAATCATGAATACCTATTGGACAAATTTCGCAAAAACAGGCAATCCAAATGGAAACAACCTTCCCGAATGGCCTAAATATAACATCCAAAAGGCAGAAATTATAGATGTAAGCCTCAATGGGGAAGTAACTAGTATGCCTGATCCTAGAAATGAACGATTCGATGTGTTGGAAAAAGCGTTTAATAATCGCACTCGACTACAATCAAGAAAGGGATTTTGATGTGATTTTATAAAGAATAAGTCAGATTAAACCTTTTTAAATAGCGATATTTAAACCTACCAGAAAAAAAATGAAGGACCCAATAAGCCTTCTCTTTTGATTAATTTATCTTATATAAAGACTTGAACAATGAAAAATTTACTTATTTTAATTATCCTTTTAGTATCCTTAAGTTCCTATGCACAAACAAAGGAATACAAGGTATCCACGTACCTAGAGGAAGGGGTAAAAGCTCCAAACACCAACTATATTGGGGAAGCTTGGTTAAACAGTGTATTGCGCTCGGATGAGAACACTCCTTTCAATATCACCAAAGCCACCTTTAAGGCCAATTCCACTTTGAATTGGCATAAACATACGGATCAACAAGTATTGATTATTGTTTCGGGAAAGGGATATTACCAAGAAAAGGGCAAACAGCCCATTTTGATTAAACAAGGGGATATTTTAAAATGTACTGCTAATTTGGAACATTGGCATGCTTCGTCAAAAGATGAGGACGTAACTTATTTAGCGATTTACAAGGGCCAAACCGAATGGACTGAAGTCTTATCCCAAGAAGACTATGATGAAGTATCAAAACTTTTAGTTAATGATTAAATCTGCTTTTTTAAAACAATAACTCTCTTAAGTTAATTCACAAATAGATTCACTTGTGATGAAATTTCTGTCATTAGGGGGAGCAACTTATAATGACAAAACCGTTATTCTATTATACTGTATTGGTTTTTAATACCCCTTCAAATCATACCCCACAAAACTTCTCCCCATCTTATCACAAACCCTTCCAACAGTTCCACTACCCATAAATGGGTCTAATATTAATTCAAACTCTTTGGAAGTTTGAAGAATAGGTAGAGTGATTATTTCTTCAGGAAAAGGAGCAGGGTGTTCTCCTTCAATATCTAACTTTTGATTTGCAACCGATGTTCTTACAATATCTTCATTCCAATAGTCCCCCATGTTCTTTCCTTTGATATTTGGAAGGTAAGGTGATACTGATTTTGAGTATTCTCCATTTACACTTCTGTGTCGTGGAGGAAGAGAAGGTTTGGTTTTATCAGAGAGTTTGGTGAGTGTTGGGTAATAATCAGAATCCATTGATTGGGTAAGATGAAAGATAAACTCATAAGATGGGGTAAGATTAGATTTTGATGATGAGGGTTTTGGATTGGTTTTAGACCAGATAATCGTATTTCTAAGTATCCATCCTTGTTCTTGAAGTTTAAGGATTACTCTGTGAGGTACATTTTGAAGATTTCCATTGTAAAAAGTATCTCCTAAGTTTAGAAAGAAACTTCCTCTTTCATTTAATACTCTTTTACAATCTCTAAGATGTTCAGATAGGTTTATTACAAATTCTTCTGAGGTTTTCTCATTGCCTAATCCTTCTTCTTCAGAATATTTTCGTTTATTCCAATAAGGAGGAGAAGTAAAGATGGTTTGAACTTCACCATCTTTTAATTCACTCATATCATGGGAAGATTTCTGATAAAACCTCCATGATGAGTTCTTAGTTGTTTTTGATTTATTGTTAGGTTTAATTTCTCTACTTTCTTTCTCTTTAAGTTCTCGTTGAATTTGAAGGTAAGATTGGTTTACCGTAAGAATTCCTTTATCTAAGAGTTCTATGTGATCTGGGTGATATTTATGAATAAAAATCAATCGTTGTAATTGAGAAGAAGAGATTCCCATTTCTTTAGAAACCCTATCACGAGAAGAACTTCTGTTAGATTTAACAGAAGTTAAATCCGTTCTTCTCCCTTGTCCTTTTCTGTAATACCCATCAAGTATTAGGTATTCATTAATAAGTTCCTTAAAACTCTTTATTCTCTGTTTATTGAAGTGAATTAGAAGTAATTCTTCATCCTCTTCTTGAACTTCTCGTTGAATGACCTCAACTTCTTCCCAACCCAACCTTTTAATTGATTCAAATCTTCTATTTCCACTGATTACTTGATTACGAGTATCAATGGTAAGGGGTTGTAGTAATCCAACTTCAGAAATACTTTCCATGAGTTCATCAATGGATGATAAATCATAGATTTCTTTGTTCTTTGGATGATGTTTGAGAGAGGATACTTTAATCTTCATAGGGTGAAGGTAGCGAAGAATTTTTTAGTATGCAAGTAATCAGGAAATCAACTGTTTTACTTTCTCTTTCCAAACATCTTCTGGAAGTGTTCCCATTTCTTTTAACCTCAACAGTGTTTTTAATTGTTCTTCAGTTTCTGCGGTAATGGATTTTGATTTCTTTTCTTTTTTCTGGTCAAGTTCTTGATTGAATAGCCCATCGTTTACTTTCATGATATCCTTATCCAAAACATTGTAATATCCATCAAAGACCTTTTGGGTAGTATGTCCTGTCATTTTCATGATACTCCTAATCGGTGTTCCTAATTCTATATGTTCTCTAATAAAAGTTCTTCTCCCAATATGTGACGAGACTATTGAGTAAAGTGGAATAAAACTTGTGTTCTCCTCTTTTCCATTTAAATCCCAATCTCTAACTCTTACCCCTCTATCAAGACCAATATGTTTACATATTTCTTTTATGTAACTGTTGTATTTCTGATTTGATATTGCATTACCAAACTTTGTCCTTGGAAAAAGGTAATTATGAGCATTTTTATTCTTTGAGTACTTCTTCCATATCTCAAAAGTCATTCTGTTAATCCTAACTCTTACAGGCTCCTTTTGAATTTTTATCTTTTCCATAAAAAATGAAAAATACCCTAATCTTTTTCCATTGATTTCTTCTGTATCGTAATCAAAATCTCCAATCTTCATTTTAACCATATCTCCGAACCTACATCCTACATTACAGAGAAAAATCAACATGTCTTTATACACCTCAAAAGAGGTATAAGTAGAAGACCATCTTTTGTTTTCAGTATCAACCCAAGAATCATCAATATAGGTTAATCTCCTTTCCTTTTGAAGTACTTCTGTGTGATTCGGGTTTTGAATAGAGTACTTTTCATAATTGTATAGTTTGAGTACCTCATCCCTTTTGAAAAAGATTACTTCTCCTCCTCCATCACTAAGTACAATACCATCTGGTTTCTTTATACTAAAATTGGTTGCATACTTTTCATTACTCCAGTTTGAAAATCTTGTAAGAGCTTTCATTCTCTTTCTAATCGTGGAGGGTCTTAAACCTTTTCTATCATAACTCCACCTACAAAACCCATATACCCAGTCACTGTCCAAGTCCTCAGGAAATAATAATACATTGTTTTTGGTTTGATACTCTGAGGTATATTCTCGTATTTGTTTGATACTTGTATTTGTACTTCTCTTTGTTGAGGTTCTATTGTTATACGAGGTTGAATTAATCCACTTTTCATATTCTGTAAGCATCGGTAAAAAGTGAATCTCCTTTCTACTAACAACTTCCTTCGTTCTTTTATCCTTTCTTAAATAACTTCTTACAAGTTCTACTAAAGGTTCTTTGTCTTGTTTTTTAATGGTAAGGACTATTCCATTAATTTCATCTAACTTATTTTTAATCAGCAAGTTTTTATCTCGATAATCTTTGTCAGAAGATTTTATTGGGTCTTTTGAAGTTTTCTTTCTCCAATTATCGTCCCAATCTTTAATTTGACAAACAACCCCTGTGCTAACCTTAGTTCTCTTTCCTTTGTAGTAATAATCAATAATGACGGGAACAGAATCCTTTTGATTAAGGTGATTCTTATTGTTTTTATAGTCCAATCTGTAATAAAGCCCCATTAATCAGTCCATTAACTCTTTCTAATATACGAAAAAATTCCTGAATTTTAGTACCCTAAATAGTACCCCAAAGGATATTTTATATAAAAATAAAACCTCAACAAGTTGTAAATCAACAAGTTGAGGTTTTCTGTTGGTGGTCCCACCTGGGCTCGAACCAGGGACCAACTGATTATGAGTCAGCTACTCTAACCAACTGAGCTATAGGACCTGTATTAGTATTTACATGGGCATCCAAATTTTTTGTTCTTTCTGACAGTCGTTGGCTTACCGTCATCTTCGGAAAGAGCAATCGTAATGGAACCCAAACCTAGTAGGCAAATATAAGAACAAAAGTATATAGTGTATAGCCCCTAGACAGACTAGTTTGGTTTTTATGTTGATCCTGAATTTTAACTCTTTAATTAATCTGTTATTTCTTATCGTCTTTGCTTAGGCTAAATATGTACGCCTTTTTTCCCGACAAATTCAGTTTTCCATCCAGTCGAACTGTTGTATCTCCCATTATATTTGCCGCGTGAGTAAAATCGCCTAACATTTCCTCATACTTCGAAAGCTTGTGTTCCACCATTTCGTCGTTCTTCTAT
>Ga0206677_10004698_pt1 | contig 11020 bp, 7 predicted proteins | sample M130m12015metaG_FD_155475 | JGI IMG/M metagenome (GOLD analysis project Ga0206677, IMG submission 155475) | Ammonia-oxidizing marine archaeal communities from Monterey Bay, California, United States - M1 30m 12015 | ecosystem: Environmental > Aquatic > Marine > Intertidal zone | place: USA... | reverse complement strand
AACGCTCGTCAACAATTGATTGCACGAATTGTTCATTTCAACACCATTGCAATGCCTATTGTCGCAATTAATACATTGATTTCTCTTGTTGCAATCCTTGTTTCTCCTGAATTGTTTACACATTCAGATCGTGTACTAGAACTTCCAGAATACCGAGAACAAGCAACAATTATGGAAGAAGGTGGCGTACTTGGGTTCTTCCTTATCGAATTGTTCTCCAACATAGCAGAGCCGGGTCTTCGCGTCCCTTTGGTCTCAGCCATCCTTCTCTTCCTTCTTCTCAACGTAGCATTGGTTGGATTCCTGTTTGTTTATGAAGTCGCAAGAATTCTGTTCTTGGATGTTCAGGATGTTTCTGGAAGAGGCGGCATTCGACTCGCAGACAGTCGACTGCTTCGAGCAGAGCGTAGTCAGCAAGCAAAAGTTCTGAACTTTTGTTTCACTGGATTCGCAGGCCAATCCATGCTGTTATTAGCACTGGCTATGATTACATTCTGGGATTCCAGTTTCTTACCTCAAGGTGAACAATGTGGTGCATGGGAGGATACGCTGTGCACTGTTGTTACCAAAGATGCCATGGAAGAATTAACCTGGATGCTCGCTGCTGGTGGTCAAATCGGATTCCTTTTCATTTGGTTAACATCACTACAAGTCGGTTCGAAACTGGATGATATTTCCTTTGATGCTTCAATCAGTGAACAAAGAGATATGCTGACACAAATGGAAGATGTCATCTATCTCAAGCAAAAACCATTCACTGAGCTCGTAGCAAAAGATGCTTGGACACGAGCAATTGAACAGTTTGATGACATTCTCAATACAACTGAAGATTCGATGCAAGGTCTCGATTTGTTGAGAGAAACTGGAGCGAGAATGCAACTCTATGCTGGATTAAATCGATGGGAAGAGGCGGAAGAATATGCCGTATCTATGCTTGCGCTCCAAGGTGGCCGTGAAGCACAAGTTGCAAGATTGGTTCTTGCTGCTGCTAGCATAAGTCAGCGTGATCTACCAGAAGCTGCTCCTCGATTGTCTCTGCTCAACAAGAGTGACGTTGAAGCTGCTCGCCTCCATTGGTTTGCTGCTGTCCTTAATTCCAAGAGAGAGGTTCCAGTTACATCTCAACCAATTCTGAGTATCGATCCGTTGATGAGACGGAACATCGATTTGTTACGGCGTACATCGGTTGGTGAACCACGACCTGCTAAAGCAACAAAGAATTCTCCTCCTTACAGAATGATGTTGCTTGGTGATTGTGCGAGAATGCGTTTAGCAGGTCGTCATGAAGAAGCAATTACCATTCTGGAAGACTTCATGAAGAAATTTGAGAACCATTCCGACTATCCAACCTCAACATGGTCTCAAGGAAAGGTTGTCCTTGCATTGATGCACTTGGATGCGAGTCGGCCAAACACTGCTGTTCGTATCGCTCGTGAATTACGTACTTCTGAGCCTCGACATCCACATGTTCGTTCTCTGGTTCGAATTCTTCATGAATTAGGTCACATTGATGCTATGGGTGGTGAGTCTACTGGGATTACAATGCTCATTGATTCAGGCGGAGACTGGATGAAGAATTGGCCTCTTGTTCATACGGTTCAAGTCCCACCACGATTGAGTGGTTCTCGCTCACTAAAACATGCTGTGAAAGCAAACGTGTGGATTACACATTCACCTGAGCAATCCGTCTCCAAATATTACAATAAACGATCTGCATGGAAGCGAATCCCATACAATTCAAACGAGAAGGAAGCACCTCTTGGATTGTATCTGCACCTCTATGGAATCATTGCTACAATCGGGGGAATGCCTGTTGATCTTGGCCTTCCAGCAGGGTTCGATATTGAAGCCCTTGAGAACAGAGGTCTTCTCTGATTAGACGCGTCTTCGTAGACGTTCCATTGCTGCATCTGCCTGGCCAAGTTGTTCCAATGCCTCTGGAACTTGTCCTTCTTTGAGGCGATCAGCAGCAAGAGCAATCGCTGCATCTGTATTCTTCATGTCCTCATCTGTTGGAGAAAGATTCGATGCTTCGCATTGATTACGGAGAACTGCCCATTCTTCGCGAACGAATGTGAGCAATGTGTTTGCTTCATCCTGTTCATTTCCAAGAGCATCTAAATCGATGGTTAGACGTTCAAGAAGTGTTGCAGCATGACTCCATTGTCGTTCATCTGCTGCTTTCTGAACGGATGTGAAACGAAGCATCCACTTGTCTGAATCTGAGAACCCTTCGAAACGGGCAAGGAGTTTCTTTCGTTGACGTAATGCACGACGGACACTGTCCATTGCTTCTCGTTCGATTTTGATGACTCGCATGATTCCTTCTCCAAGACCGATTGCTTGCCCGGTATCGCCTGCTTCTAGAGCAGCTTCTGCTTGATCCATACGATGCTCTAGATCTGTTGTATCAAATCCTTCAGTTGCTTTCAGTGCCTTAGCAGCATCTTTCAAAACGACTTCTGCTCGCTCCTTTGCATCACCATCTGCTTGCAGTTGAATCGGAATGACAACAGCGAGTTCGAATGCCTTCTTCGGAGCCTCTCGTTCAAGTTGCTTACGAGCATCCCGAATGATTTCTCTCATGTTGTCAATAGCAGCCCCTGATTGCCCTGTTAACAATTCATTTGCATGGTTAATCGCTCCTTCTGCTTGCGCCCACCAAGTGACGATTTCCTGAGCTCGTAATTTCGCTTGACGATACAAGGCTTCTGCTTCTCGAAGAGAACCTAGAGAGGCTTCTCTTTGGCCCATGTCGTAGGATTTACGAGGTCGCTTAGCAAGCGGAGTTAGATCTTCTGCATGTTCGATAACTGCGAGTGCTTCTGTGCGAACAACATCCACGTCTCCAGCGAGAGAAAGGGAACGGTCAATGTCTTCTTCTGCTTCTGCAAGAAGGCGCATTCCAAAAGCAGGGTCAATGTGCCCTTCTTCCTTGGCCGTTGTCACTAAACTGCTTGCTTGATCCACCGCCGCTCCTTCTGAGCGAAGAATCAGAATACGATGTTCAAGGCGGTCTAGTTCAATTCTGAATGCTTTCCTCTCTTGACGTAGGTTGTCTCCAGCAATCCAAAGATACAGGACATGGAGGAGAACAATTGCGGTTAAGGATGGATGCAACCAATCACTTGTAGACTGAATCCAGGCTTCTTCTGCTCTATCTCCAACAAGAACACCAAACACCGTAAGTCCGCCAATAGCGGTCATCATTGCTCGGAATCGCATAACATCGATTCCTCCACGGAGCGTCTTGGCTGAACCTTGAAGCATTGCTATACCAAGACCAAGCAACAGGACACAAGCGAGTATTTCACTCATATCTGTCCCATAAGATCGTATTGAGAACATCATCAAGAGTGGCCAAAACATGCTGCAGGCAGCGCCTACTCGTGTTCTTGCCTTGGGATCATCGAGGATTAAATCTTGAAGAATGATGCCCCAGAGAATGACAAGTATTGGCATACCCAATCCTGAGAGAAGTTTTGCATCTCCAGAAAAAGCATCCTTCAGCGTAGGCCAAGCCAACCATACCGCTCCTGTAAGGCACATTAAGGCACAAATCGTACTCAGGCGCTCGATTCGTTGGATGCGAAGGAGACGTTCAGCCTTGATGGCATCCTCTACATCTCCCCAGAGCATAACTCAACGGAGATATGTTTTCGTCATGAAACCACCGACGGTTTGCATCCAAATCTGCAACAATGTTCATGGGTATGCTTGGATGGTTGGGATAGAAGGGGACTTGAAATGAAAGGGCTCATCACGATGGACGATTTAACCAATGAAGACATTCTCAGCATCCTCGATGATGCTTCACGCTTGCTTCCAGTAGCACGAGGGGAGACCTATCTCCCACTCCTTGAAGGCAAGATTCTGGGGAACCTTTTCTTTGAGCCAAGTACCCGCACACGAATGTCATTCGAGACCGCAATGAAGCGTTTGGGTGGCGACGTTGTCAACCTTGGAGATGTGAAAACCTCGTCTGTAGTCAAGGGTGAAACACTGTTTGACACCATTCAGATGGTCGATGGCTACACAGACATCATCGCAATGCGCCATCCACGACAAGGTGCTGCCCGTTACGCCCAAGATGCTGCTCGCGTACCAATCCTAAACGGCGGAGATGGTGCTGGACATCATCCAACACAAACCATGCTCGATTTGTTTACAATCTTGCAATCACATGACACGCTTGAGGGATTATCTGTTGTCCTCGCAGGAGACTTGCGATATGGGCGTACTGTCCACAGCCTCTCTCATGCATTGGTTCGATTTGGTTGCAAACTTATTCTCGCATCACCTGAACTTCTACGTATGCCTACTGAGATTATCGAAGACTTGCGAGAGCATGGTGCTGATGTTACTGAAACTGAAGACTTGCTTGGCAACATCAACGATGCAGACGTCGTCTACATGACACGTATTCAGAAGGAACGCTTTGCAGATGAAGATGAATACATCAAGGTTGCAGGTGCATACAAACTTCACGCACGGGATGTTGCCAATGTGAAGGCTGAGATGATCATCATGCATCCACTCCCACGTGTCGATGAGATTCATCCAAGCGTTGATTCAACCCGACATGCACGATACTTTGAACAAGCCTTCAACGGCGTTGTCGCTCGAATGGCCCTTCTTTGCCGATTGTTGAATATCGAAGTACCTGCTGAAATTCACGGAGGTGAGGCTTGATGGCTGACGAACATAACATGAGAAGAGTTACTGCAATCCGTAATGGAACCGTTATTGATCACATTCCTTCTGGTCAATCGTTAAAAGTTCTCGAACTCCTCAACATCGCTCGAGACACTTCAGTCCCTGTGTCCTTGGTCATGAACGTACCATCGAAGAAGATGGGTTCAAAGGATATTGTCAAAGTTGAAGACCGTGAATTAACACAAACTGAATTGGATCGCCTTGCTCTGGTTGCTCCTGATTCCAGTATTGCGATTATTCGGGCATATACTGTAGCTGAGAAACTTGAAGTTAATCTCGGTAAAGAAGTACGAAATGTTGTTCAATGCACATTCTCAAACTGCATCACGCAAAATCTACGGGAACCACTTCCACATCGACTGCGAGTCACAAACACAGATCCTCTTACGCTTCGTTGCCACTATTGCCAACGACCACAAGACTTGGATGAATTGATTCACAACTTACTCTAAATCTAGGTCGAGTAAGTCTCGCATATCGCATGCTTTGCATGTTGCCCCAGATGTAGGAGAACCGCAGCGTTCACACTTCATTGGTTGGGCACGAGCTTGAGCAGGTTCTTGCTTTGCAACCATCTTGATGTTGTCTGCCATTCGGACAAGGCTATGTCTTGTTCCAGGAACATCCTGTTCCATTTGTGCAACGAGATCTCTGTACCTCCATCGAAGGGCTCCCTGAGCGTATGGGCACTCCTCATGATGCATTGGAAGTTGTTTATGCATTGCAAGCAGATGGATTTCTTGCTCTGGAATCCAGCGTAGTGGAACAATTCTTGGAGGCAATCCATCGACTGGAGAATCTGTGTGAGGGGCAAGACGGAGCGTTCTGTCAATGTCTCCATTGGCCATATTCATCAAGACTGTTTGAGCCATATCATCGAGATTATGCCCTAGAGCCATAACATCAGCATTCACTTGTTCTGCAAGTGCGTTAATGCCTTGTCTTCGAAACACACCGCAGTATGAACAAGGCATTGTCGAAGCCCCTGCACTTTTCTCAGAAACCATTGGCAAGCGGCGAACGACTTCATCCATTTGATGGAATTCAAGAGATTCGTATGAAGTGGTGATGAATTCAACACCTAGATCCTTACAAAGATCGATTGCACATTGCATCGATGGGGGGCGATATCCTTCGATTCCTTCATCAACACAGCCTGCTACAATTCGAACGTCACGTCGCTTGCCGACAAGATCAACAAGCATTGTAAGCAACACAGCAGAGTCCTTACCGCCTGATATGGCAACGAATATGGTCGTATCTTTTGATTTGTCGAGAACAAGTTGCTTACGCAATTCTCTTCCAACCTTTTTGCGAATAGATTGTTCAAGATGAGACCCGCACAATACACGCCCAGAGTAGGCCTGCTCCACAACAGCATCCTTTCCACAGACATCACAGGCTGGAGCCTGGAAAAGTGCCTGCGTGGGTTCCGCCATGGTAATTCGTCTCAATTCCACCATTAAACGCCTCCGATGGATGTGGTGATGGAATAAAAAACTCAATTGAAAATTTTAAAATTCAATTGCAATTTTTAATATTAATTGGGAAAATTTCCTTCCATGAAGCGCGGTAAATCATGGTCATTTGGTTATCCGCGCCTTCAAGAATCTCAAAATACAGTTGGAATTTTCAAACAGGTCGACAAATCCCCCTACGGGGGAAGAGTTTCGGGAAAGTTCTTGAATGGTACGCTGTTGTCAAGAGGTTTGAGCAACCATGCTGAACAGTGTTTTTTCTGGTCTTTGTGAAATCAAAGACGCACGTCATGTTCGGCTTTTCGATCAGTTCGGAAATGAACATTCCACGACAAAACGTTGGCCAGAATCTCTGAAAGAGCAGCGTGTTGAATGGTCTAAATGCGCCTCAGTCGCTTCTTCCTTAGGAATTGGTGAACTGCACGAAGTATGGATTGAATCACGACGACTTACCGTCATTGACCAGATTGATGCAGGGGTATTTGCTGCTATTTCTGGCAAAAACGGTTCGAAAGGTATGTGGCGTTACCAACTTACACGTCAACGACAGCGCATAAATGCAACAAAAACACAGGTGATTTGATGTTTGATTTACCACACAGCGAGCAAATAGATGAAGAATTAAACGTATCTCCAGGTACAATTCAACCGTTTGAAAACGGATATATTACCACATGGGTCGGCAGAAGAAAAACACCCTATGGCCATCGACTTGTTCGAGCGGGCAGGATTGTTGGGTGGCTTTGTGAAGGCGACAGTGCTACGAAACTCCTTGGAGGAGGCGATGCACGAAAGGCTTTGGAAGCTGCTGAAGAAGGTACGCACAGACTCGTTGGTTACGCTTGTTCACTCAGAGGCCTTGGGTCGTTGGCGACACTCATTCCTGAAGCCTTTGAATTTCAAGCAGATGCCCAAGGTCTTTCTGCAGGATCATCACTCACAGACCGGCTCTTCGCCCGAAACATTTCTGCCGTTCTTTCCACACTTGAAGGATACGATCACGTCCAAGGAGCACTTGCAGCAGATCAAGGAATTCTTATCGATAGTGCAGGAACACTCCCAGGCAAATCTGAGGAACTGGCCTCGAGTATCTCATCACTTGCTGATTCGATGGCATCACATCAATCACAATTAGGTGGAACTGAACAAGGATATGCTACGCTGAAGATGGGTGATGCGTCAGTATTGCTTGCTTCGAGTAGTACCATTGTTATTGCAATATGGACTGAGCTCGACACGAATCATGCTCGCCTTTTGACTGATCTTACCGCTCAACTCGATGGTGAAATCGGCACCTATGCTGAAGGAGCAGCCACCCTCCCTGATGGATTCATCCTCAGAGAAGGAAAAGGTGGCTCAGATGCAGTCATGTCTATGCTCAGTGCAGCTCTTGAAGAACAAGTGACTGGACATCTCAAAGCAGGCGCAAGTAACAAAGCAGTATCACTTGCATTGGTTAAGGGAATTCCAGTAGCAATGGCGGCAAATGGACAATCTTTTGATGAGGCCATGATGGGATTAACGGAAAGTAAGCGTATTGTGAAACTCCATCGCCTTGCTTCAGGAACAACGGTTTCATCTTCAACAGGCGATGTTGAATCCTTCTCACTGGAGAGTTTTGTTGAGGCTTTATCATCCGTCCGAACTCGATCTGAAAAGCGAAAGGAAACCATGATGCATCGACTCATGACAATGTATGGATTTGAAATCGGACTTGACCTTGTTCGCCAGCATCGAAGTAAGGTCTCAATTCGAATCGATGGAGCGGATTCGAGTAAGGGCTTACCGGCTGCATCTCCTGTAGCAGGTGTTGATGCCGGATTAAGACGACGACTTGAGGAAGCAGAACTTCGTTCAGACTCCCTTTTGCGGACGAATGCTGGATTAACAACGCAATTACAGGATTCTGAGAAACAGAGAACTGAGGCTCTCATTCGCTTGGGAGAGATCAAAGAATCTTCTGGGGATCAATCATTAACCATTCAGTCAAAGAACGATGAACTCAATCGAGTTCAAGTCACTGTCTCTGAATCAAGAACTCGAATGGAACAAGCGGAAGAACGTGCAGACCGATTACTACGACGAGTGAGCGAACTTGAGCATCAACTGAGTGAACGTGCTGGTGAACTCGCCAAGGCACTTGGAAATGCAACAAGCAGTGAAGCACTTCGAAATGAGTTGGAAGAGCTCTCCTCAAGTGAAGCCTCTACTCGTGCTGAACTTGAATCAAATGCACAGAAGTTGTCATCTGTTCGTGATCAAATCGATACAGAGGAGCGAAGACTACGAGCCCTTGAAGAACAAATCTCTTCGATGCGAGAACGTCAATCGAGTGCCCAAAGCAAATCGAATGTTTCTGAAGAAAAGGTTCGTGCTGCACAGGCCAAACTTGACCAAATCGAAGCAGAGACAATTGCAAGTCGACGAAGAGCAGAAGAAGAGCGTCACCGCCTTGCTGAGGATGAAGCACGACGTATGCAACTCCATTCTGAAATGCGTGAATTAATGACTGAACGACGGGACATCTTGACCGAATTAGGTAACCTCGGTGCTCGACGAGGTAATGCAGAGACTGAATTGTCTGGCCTCATTAGCCGAGCAGAAGCACTAACAGATGCTCATGAAGAAGCTGTTTCAGACATTGCTGAAGCGGAACGACTGAGAGCACGACTCTCTGAAGAACCACTCGCTCAAGCATTGCTCAACGATGATTCAACGTTCAGAGGACTCGGTCCAGTCATCGAACGTTTAGAACAAGCAAGAACTCTTGGATACTCAGTCATACTTCTCGATCGTGCAGTTGAACGAGCGTTACAAATTGTTCAATCCACAGTTGATCATATTGCTGCAACTCCACGAAATCTGCTCAGCAGTGAAGTGATGACCCTACTTGAACGGCAAGTTCCTCAGACAGCAGGAGCAGTGCGTGGGCTTGCTCGATGGTCAGTTCAACAACGATTGGAAAATCAGCTTGGTGAAACTGTAGGCCATCTCATCTTAGATTTGGAAGGTATTCTCGAGGATTATGATCGTTCGATTACTATGTTGAGACGGATGCGAAATGTTCTCGACCAATTGGGTCAACTCGGAGCACCTCCAGAAGAGATTGATGCTCTACGAATGAACTGTATGCGCCCTGAAGCACTGCCAAGCGTTGCCGTCGAAACACGACGATTGATTCGTATTGCCCTAGATGACATTTACTTAGAGGCCGACCAAAGGGATGCTGGCGAAGCAATTGCCCTTGAACAGACTGCAGGTGTTTTGGAAGAACTCCTCACACAAATTGACGCATCAGGATTAACAAAGGGAGTGCCAAGAGGCTCTATGTGGGATTTCCAACGAGATGGATATCTTCCGTTTGAACGAACAGCAATACCTGTAGGTCAGAGAACTCCTGTCATGGATGAGATGATTCAACATATTCAGCCAACACTCATTGTTGATGAAAGTGTGTCACTCGATGCTGAGCCTGCACCAGAAATTGTCACTGAAAATGGATGGGAAGAGATGCCTGCGCCAGTTGATGTAGAAAGGCCTGCCGTTGAGGAAAGACAAGTTTCTGAAACTCGACGTCCGATTGAAGAGGACCGAGTAGACCTTGAAGCTGAGTTAGCACGCCTCGATGCTGAACGGAATATTCGTGGAGTGAAGACACCAGAAGTAAAGGTTGATCCACATCTTGCTGCATTGGAACATCAACTCTCAGAGTTAGATTTTTGAGGTGATGATATGACTGAAACATTTCTTGGAAGAAACGAAAAAGTTGGCTCAACATATCCTATTTGGCTAGATAGAAGCATCTTCATTCTTGCAATCATAGGATTCGTTTTCTTGAATCAATACATGTGGAATCAGATTGATTCAACCTTGCTTCAATGGACTGCATCAGTTGTTTTAGCCATATTCTTACTGATTATGACTGAAGTGAGTGGAAGAATAATCCAAATGCTTCGAGCAAATGCATGATCATATTTTCTTTTCTTCGACTGGGGCCTGGGTCTTGTTCCCTAGGGTTTCAATTAAACCCCAAACTCTCTGCCATGGGATGAAAAAGCGCAATAGTGCGATTATACTCAAGAAAAGAAGGGCGGATATGACTAAGCCATAAGTTAGCGTCAATTCGATGGATTCTGAAACTTGAGCAGCCCATTGGCTTCCTGTAGAAGAACTCACAATCTCGAGAAGGACACTGTGGAATCCAAGAGCAATCATCGTAACTAAACCAGTGATGGAGAGGAATCCTGCTGTATGTCGTAGGTGTCCGTTGAGAACGTTGTCCATTTGCTTAACATATTCAGGGTCTCTCTTGCATGATTCAGGAAGTCTGTATGCATATTCGAGATATCGAATTACGCCGAAACCAGACTCTTGGAATACCATAATCAAAACAGCGATAAGAATCAGTGAGAGTTGTTCAGGCGTCACCAAATCAAATCCAAATATGCCGATTGTGGGATCGCTGACTTGTGTTTCAAGTGTCTTCAGATTAGCCCCCCAATCACCTAACTGTGTCTTGATGAGTGGGAACGTAAGGATTGCGTGTATACCGAGGAAGAGGAGTGTAAATCCAATCGCCCAACCAATTGAACGTCTTGACAAGCCCCAAATTCCACGTGTACCCATAATAACTGGTAAGAGATATACGAATAGAATAACAAGTGACAAAATCATCAGCAAGGGCCATTCTAATGTCTTCAATTCACCTTCTGAAGGAGCCCTGAAGTCGAGTGAGAAAATCATCGACGGAACCCAGGTCAAGAGAAGTCGACCAACCAAAGAGACCATGAGAAGGATGATGAATCCAAGTTTGATCCTTTGTTGTA
>Ga0206677_10004690_pt1 | contig 11035 bp, 11 predicted proteins | sample M130m12015metaG_FD_155475 | JGI IMG/M metagenome (GOLD analysis project Ga0206677, IMG submission 155475) | Ammonia-oxidizing marine archaeal communities from Monterey Bay, California, United States - M1 30m 12015 | ecosystem: Environmental > Aquatic > Marine > Intertidal zone | place: USA... | reverse complement strand
TCACAGAAGTACAGCAACGTGTCGCAATTATTGAAAACGAACTGAAGTATCTAAGCCGAGGCCCGAAGTAATGGAGAACTGGCAAGCAATTCTTCTACTGATGGTGAGCGTAAACACCATTGTTAATTGTTGGCGTTTGCACATCGAAAGGAAAAGACATGAGTAAGGCAATGCGTACTCTACAAGAAAAAGTAGGCGTGGGTGCAGATGGAGCCTTTGGCCCCAACACTGCTCGAGCAATCGCAAAGCACTACGAGCTATCGCCAGCGCGAGCGGCTCACTTGCTTGGTCAGTCTGCGCACGAGAGTGGGTATTTTAAGCTCACTGAAGAAAACCTAAACTACTCAGAGGGTGCGTTAAATAGTGTCTTCGGGCGATACTTCGGCGAAGGTAAAGAAAACGCCTCAGATTATGCGCGTAACCCGCAAAAGATTGCCAACTATGTGTATATGGATAAGCATAGATCAAAGGGCGGCGCTCTAGGTAACACTGAAGACAATGACGGTTGGGCGTTTCGAGGCCGTGGGTTTTTACAATGCACCGGGCGTGCAAATTACCGAAAATTTGCATCTGAAATGCGGTTGCCTGATGTAATGAAAGACCCTGATCTTGTAGCTACAGACTACGCATTCGAAAGCGCATACTGGTTTTTTGACCGAAATGGGCTTTTTAGTATTGCAGATAAAGGTGTCAACGATGATGTGATTACGCAAGTTACCCGTCGAGTAAACGGGGGGACGCACGGCTTAGACGACCGTCTCGCTAAAACGCACAAAATCTATTCTTGGTTAGCGGGGGCATGACATGACGGCTACAACAAAACGCGTTGTCCTTAGAAAAACTGTTCGTTACCAGTTTACGCTCGACATCCCAAATAGCTCTAGCCTTACTAACGCGCAATCCCTGGCGTACGCCGAGGGTACAGGTGGCCCTTTAAACTCTAACAACGACATAGGTAAACTCTTGGCGGGTTCTAGCGCTATGAATGGGTCTATTACAACTACAGCCGATTGGGCGGTTAACAGCTCATCGAATATAGAACCCTACTTTATGTGGACACCTTCGTATCAGTACGCCGTGGGAGATCGCGTTAGCCCTACTGCTAACTCCAACAAGCTCTACACCGTTGCGAATAGGAGTGGGTATAACACACTAACAACAGGAAGTAGCGAGCCTAATTGGCCTACTTCTGTAAACGGTACAGTAAATAACGGCGGGATCACTTTTACCTGCATAGCAAAGTTCTGAGGTAGGTAAATGCCGGTTTTAAAAATAACAACGTTCGGGGGGATAGCACCCAAGATACCACCAAGGTACCTCAAGGAGAGCGCTGCGCAGGTAGCATTTAATTGCCCAATGTGGAACGGGAGTTTGACACCTATAGCAGACTTAGGTTCTTCTGTTCACACACTAACAAAAACGGGAACGCCCCAAACGATATACCGCTTCGGGCAAGATACTATAGCGGACGACCGCTACTGGTTTCATTGGCCTGCGGACGTAGACGTGTGTCGTGGACAAGTTGCGGGTGACGCGTCCGAGTGGACTTTCTTCACAGGCGATGGTGTGCCCAAAGCGACATACAACTCTTTGGCGCTTGCAACCGGAAACTTCCCCACTAATTCCCGCCCTCTTGGGCTACCGGCCCCTTCCATTGCGGCGACCGCCACTGCTGCTGACTTTGACCCTGCGTCCCACCCAGCCGAAGTCATTTTGACCGAAGCTCACATTGAGCAAATGAATAAAGACGACGACGTTTTGGTTAGTATCACTACAGACACCGCCGATGAGTACACCACTGCCAACTTGACCAACACCAATATAACAGCGGCACACGTTAGAAGTAAAATAAACGCTCTGTCAGGTGTAACCGCTGTCGTCGAAGACGAAACGGTAAAGGTAACAACGAACGCAACTGGAACTGACGCGAAGCTGTTTGTAAAGTTTCAGACCGGCACGGAGTTCGACACGGAAGGGTCATTTACTTTAGACGCTGCTGGCACAAAACTAGACCTAGATGACTCAGGTAACGCAAATACAGATGCTTACATTATTATCGAAGACGGCGAAATCGGGTCGATAGGCAACGGGGACGTTATAAAAGTCAGCACCGAAGGCGGAGAGCTTTTTAGCGCGAATGCAGGCGGAACGAAAACTGCAACTTCTCTTGCCAGCTTTATAAACTCTCGTGACACGGGCAACAAAATTCTAGCAACTAAATATGGCAGTTGTGTGGTTATCACTCCTCGCAGTGAGGGCGATGGGGTAAACGGGTATATTGAATACAAACGTACCGTAAGTGGCAGTACAGCCTATAAAGACCGTGTTAACGGTTCGGAAGCAGCGTCGCCCGCTTACGTTTTCGTAACTCAGGACGATGTCGACGAGGCGCACGAACGATTTATCAGGCTTAAAGTTAATTCAAACAAAAATTATATTTATGCTCCGGACAACGCGACAGTAAATGACCTTTCGTCCCTTTCTCCATACGGCGTGGCAGTTGAAATATTTGGGCAAGTAGAGCCTTTTGCCGTCGTCAAAACAGATACTGTAGGGTCAAATGTTTCCATCGACTTGCGTAGCGGGTTGTACGCGGAAAACCCTATTTACTCTGTGCAATCAGGGGAAGGCTACATTGACGAAGACCAAACGCTTGAAACCCGCATTTACACCTACACATGGGTGAACAAAGAAGCTGGGTTTACGATTGAGTCTGCGCCAGCGGGAGCATCTAATGGTGTCGAAGTTCGCACCGGTCAAGGTGTCAATCTCAGTGGCTTAGAGCCTACGCCCGGTGGAGAGTACATTGCGACTAATCGAAGGATTTACCGTTCAGTGAGCGGTGTTTATCTTTTTGTGAAAGAACTACCTGCCAGCAGCACAAGTTTTACGGATGACGTTAAACCAGAAGACCTCGCAGAAGAAATGCCTACACTTAACTGGGCTGCACCACCCTCAAATTTAGCAGGACTTACAAACTTACCCAACGGTATGATGGCGGGTTTTGTTGGGCGAGATGTGTATTTTTGTGACCCCTATCACCCACACGCGTGGCCAGAAGGCTACGTTCAGACGCTAGATTACCCTGTCGTTGGCTTAGGCCGTATGGATACTACTCTAGCAGTTCTTACGACCGGCGTGCCGTACTTAATGCAGGGGGCGCACCCAACTACAATGGCAGTCGTGAAATCAGACTTGCAGCAAGCATGTGTGTCAAAACGCAGTATCGTAAGCCATGGCGGCGCAGTTATGTACGCAGCTCCAGACGGCCTTATGATGTTATCGCCCGGTGGCTCAAAGATTGTTACAGAGCAGCTTTTCGACCGAACGCAGTGGCAGACGTTTTTTAAACCAGAAAGCATCCATGCCTACGCGCACGACAAACAATACATCGCTTTTTACGATAACGGGACTACACAAGGTGGCTTTATCTATGACATGACAAGCGGGAATATTGTGACGCACGACATTTATGCGGAAGCCGCTTTTCACGACTTACAACGCGATAAACTGTTTGTTGCGCTCGCGGATCGCAGTGTGCGTGTGTGGGGCGACGGCAGTGTTAAAAATTACACTTGGCGCTCTAAAAAGTTTACTATGCCCAAACCCCTTAGTTTTGGTTGGGCGCAGTTAGAGGCCGAAGCGTACTCCATGGTTATGAAGTTGTATGTGGACGGAACGCTTGCCCACACAAGAACTGTCGGTTCGCGTGATCCATTTAGGCTACCGGTTGTGGTAGGGCGCGACTGGGAAATACAGGTCGAGGGAACGCACGAAGTTTTCTCTTTAGCCCTTGCTCATTCAGCTTCGGAGTTACGAGATGGCTAAATTACCTACAGTTACCAGTAACATAGCTCCAGACCTTCGAACGTTTTTAGATCGTGTGCGCGAGGCAATTAACGGAACGGGCGCGGATTCTCTTGTTTCCGTCAGACAACTTGTTGCTGCGGGGGTCGTAACTCATACAGGTAACGGCATTACTGGCTCAGGCGGCACGGGTCCGGTCTCGACACCCATCCGCCCAGAAAACGTTGAAGCCGCTGGCGCGTTGGCAAACATTATGGTGACGTGGGATAAGCCTATTTACAACGGGCACGCATACGCAGAAGTGTGGGCTGCATCACGCACTACAGAACAAGCCGCTGCTAATCCACCGGAAAACCCTATTCTCGGTCAAGCGGAGCTTGTAGGCATGGCACCGGGAGTTTTCTTCGCTCACAATCTTGGCGCGGGGGCTACTCGCTTTTATTGGGTAAGGTTTGTTAACGTCCTTGGGGAAGTTGGCCCCTACCAGAGTACCGAGGGTATAGCTGGGCAAACATCTGTCGATCCTACTTACATGCTGGAGGTACTGACCGGAGCGATAACTGAAGGCCAACTCTATAGCGACCTTAGTGATCGCATTGATCTTATTGACGGCGCTAGTACCCTTGCAGGTTCTGTTGCGCAAAGAATTTTAGATGAACACAATTCACGCGTTTCCGCGCAATCCGTTATTAGTAGTGCCGTTACGGCGGAAGAAAGCGCTCGTCAGGACGCAGACAGCGCGACAACGCAGCAATTAAATGTAGCGGTTTCTCAGTATCAGCACAATGCGGCGTCTATTTCCTCGGAGCAAACCACAAGAGCTTCTGCGGACGAGGCAGTTGCGCAACAGGTATTCACTGTGGCTTCGTCGCTGGGGGACGCGTTCGCTGGTATTCAAAGTGAAGCTACGGTTAGGACTGCTGAAGACAGCGCCTTAGCGCAACAAGTCGACGTTGTCGTAGCGCAAGTAGGCACAAACGCTGCGGCGGTTCAAACGGAAGCAACAGTTCGAGCAAGCGATGATTCTTCCAACGCGAGTTTAATTACTTCACTAACCAGTACCACTGGGGATAATACGGCGGCTATTTCCGCCGAAGCTCAAACCCGAGCAGATGCCGACAGTGCCGAAGCCGTTGCGCGGACGACGCTACAAGCCACTATAGATAGCCGTGAACTTGGGTTTCCTGTTGAACAGTGGAGTAACTTGGCTTCTGGCGCTTCTAAGGTTGAAATTACAGACGGCGTTGTAGGGGTCCACGCTCTCAAAATTGTCAGTGGAAGCACGACGAACCAGATGGTTACGACCGACAACGCTATTCAAATCGACCCATCAAAGACTATCCGAGTTAAGTTTTGGGCGCGTCCTAGTAGTGATTGCACAGGAAGGCTTTATTTTAGTTTGCGCCAGAGAACGGCTACAGGCTACACATCAACGAACAGCGGAAGAAATCCTTACAGGCCAAGCGCCAGAACAAAAGCTCAGCACGACGCGGCGTACCCAGTCGACAGTAACGGAAACTCTGTTTTTGGGCTTTACGACTACGAGTGGACGTCGAGCGATTGGCATACGGGCGCTGTGGCGTTTATTCCTGAGTTTTTAGACAACTATGGTTCGGGCGCTGCGGGTCACTGGCACATTCAAGGCTTTGAGATTGTCGATTACTCTGACACCAAGGCGGCGGTGCAGACCGAAGCAGAAGCCCGCGTAGCAGCCGATGGCGTTATTGAAGCCAAATATACTGTGAAAGTAGACGTCGGTGGGCACGTTGCCGGTTACGGCTTAATCGCTAATGCCAACGATGGAGCAATCGTTTCGGAGTTTGGTATACGCGCAGATCAGTTTTTCTTAGCACCGCCTACTATAGCACAAAATTCTGCCCCGGCCTCGGCGGATCGTTACGTCGGAATGTCTTGGGTAGATACCAACGACAACAACTTGCATCGCTACTGGAACGGAACTGCTTGGGTTTCTGATTCTCCGTCGTTACCTTTTATTGTTAGAACTTCGCCCACGACGATCAACGGCGAAGCTGTTCCTGCGGGCGTGTATATACGTGATGGCTTTATCCAGAATGGAACAATCGTAAACGCGTCGATTGGCGACGCAGCGATTGACAACGCAAAGATAGCTAACGTCAACGCGGGTAAGATTAACGCAGGTTACATAGACGCTGCTCGCATTGAAGCTGGCAGTATAGACGCCGACAAAATCGACTCTGCCGGGCTGAGTATTAAAGACAACGCTGGTAATATTATCCTCGCAGCGGGCACTCCATTATCTGTGGACAACTACGTTGCCCCTCCCGAAACAAGCAGCCTTTTTTACAATAGTAACTTTACTCGCGTGGCGGTAGACGGTCGACCAGCGGGAGTTTACAGCTGCAATAGCAGCACAAATAAAGCCAACATTAGTTTTCAAGACGCAGCAAAAACCATTTTAAAGATTGCTACGCCGACTACAGACGTCACCGTTGGTGGGGCGCTTCAAGCTATCCGCGTCGACCCTAATGTCACCTACATGATTTATGCCCGTGTTAAAGCCACAGCGAATAAGTCCAGCGGGTTCTACATGCGAGCGCGTGAGCTAGACACTGAGATTGCCAACGGCGTGAACTTTATCGGGGGTGCGTCAAAAGAAAGTGGCGGTGTGGCAAGCACCAGAACGAAGAACTTTGATGACTTCAACGGCACTGGAAACTTTTCCAATGTGGCTATTACGAACTCTTATGTAGATATTATAGGTGAGTATAAACCCACAGACACAGCCAAGTGGATGAGCGTTGAGTTCTTAAACTGGACAGATATGGGTACCGAAGAGCTACATATCGCGCATTGTATTATCGCCACGAAACAAACAAAGATCACGGACTCGAACGCATCTACTTTTATTGAAGACGCAGCGATTGATCTTGCGCACATTAAAGTGGCTACTATCGACGACCTTTCTTCCCTTGCAGTAGATGCAGGGACAATCACTGCGGGCGTTCTGCGCTCAAGTGATAGCAAATTCGTCATAGACCTCGACAACAAAACAATATCTATTGAAACATAGGTGTTAACATGTATACATATATAGCACCGAAATACGCACAAAAGATCAGACAAAAAATGTGTGACACATGCGTACACCTAAACAAAGAAAATAATCGGTGCCGTAAGTGTAGGTGTTTTATAAAACTAAAGATCAAGGCATCTCGAGCGGTTTGCCCGATCCACCGATGGGGAGTAGTACATGACTGAAAAGCTGTACGGTATATTATGGACAGACAAAGGTGGGGTTTTTAGTTTCTCTCACGCGCATGTCGTTGCGCAAATTGCTGAGCGCGTGGCTACTGGCTACCAAGGTGAGTTGTGGCTACATAATTATTATGGGCAGACTAAACTAGCTGAAGAGCGCGGTGATAATGCGTTTGCTAACGTAGAAGTAGTAACGGCGGATACTTGCGAGCTAAATGATGAAGAATTTGCAGCCCTAGACTTCCCAGTTTTGCGCGTGGCGATGCCGCGTGGACGCTTTAAGTTGTATTATCCTTTGTCCATGAAAGAACAGTTTCCGTGGGAAAACCGACAATGGGACGAAGGGTATTCTGACTGTTACCGCATTGGGTTGGACTATTATGCGAAGGAGCTAGGCGTGACCCTCCCTGCTGTGCCGACCCCTAAAAACTACACCATTCAGATGATGACCTACGCCAAAGTTAATTTATTTGTTGAAAACTTTGAAGCCAGTGGGTTCGAGCAAGTTCTGGTTCCCGAGGCTGGAGACGCGCTTCTAATACAGTCGGGCTTGGCTACTTTTGACGGCCCCGACCACGTAGGCATTTACGTGGGAGACGACAAATTCCTTCACCATTATCGCGGTCGCATGTCGACCGTTCAACCATATAGCAGCATGTGGCGGCAAAAAACGACTATGGTTTTGCGTCATACCAGCAGGATGTAACTATGTTTAACATTATTAGACGAAAGAAGCCTTTACACATTCGGTTCTTTACGAACCGACAAGGGCTTGCGGATTTGTTTCCGCCTCAGAAACTATCACACGACATTCCAACGTGGTGGAAGAAAACACCTTTGTACTTGCCGACACACCCAGCGGCTGAAAAAGAAAACCAACGCCAAGGCGGGATGTCTCGACCTGAGAAACTGCGAAAATCGTCGAAGCACTGTTACGCGATGCAAGAAACTTTTAAACACGCAATTAACTTCCCGTTGTGGTGCGACGCGTTTTTAGAGGTAGACCATGCGGACGGCGTGAAAAGTTTGGCTCCCGGCAAAGCAAATGCTAACAACGGTCGGCGTCTTGGCGAACAACACCCTAAAGAGCAGTACCCGGGTTTGCTACCTGACAACTACTGCAACTATAAGTTTAACTCCGCATGGGTAGCTTTTACGGAAGAGTACGTTCCGTTTTGGATGTGCGATCCGTTCTACCATAAAGTAAACCGTGACTGGCAGACTATGAACGGAGTTATTGAGTTTCACTATCAGCATAATCTAAACGTCAATTTAATTGTAAGAAAACCGCCAGCGCCGAAAAAAAACCAACGGCAACAAAAACTTCAGTACGAATTTAACGCTGGCGACCCAATAGCTTACTTTGTCCCTATGGCGCATGACCGGAAGATCATCGTTACTGCTGAAGAAATATCAGACAAAGAGTGGGATCGTTTACACTTTCAGCACCATATTTGGTTTAGCCACCACAAGGGTATGAAAAAAAATAACCGAGGCGGGTGTCCTATAGCGGTGGGGGGTAAGTAACGTGACTGTTCGTTTGTTTGCTAGGGGTTCTGACGGCGTAGTGGCAATCACTAACGGCGCGTTGTCTGATACTGTGCATACAGATTGCTTAGATAAGCCTCTTAAAAGGGTAGACAAACTACAGTTTCATTCCAGCTTTGACTACATGTCTCTGACTGCTCACTTTAGCACATCAATTACGTTTAACGCACGAGCGGCTTCGTCTAATACAGTAACTTACAACAAAGGTAAAAGCAGCTACCAACAGCAAATTCCTGACAGTGGGAGCCAACGGCACCAGTTGGGAACTCATAACTTAGGGTACACACCCTTTGCTACCGCAACACGCGGTTCTAAGAATACTCAAGTAACGCCCACGTTCCCCCTACAAGAAAATGGTGCGGCGCTGCGCTTCATCAACATCGAAATGGATACGTCTAAGATTTATGTGTACGAGTATTGGGTGACATTTACCAACGCGTTAACATCTGTAACCGAAGACTTTGATGTCTGGGTATTTAGGAATCCTGCATAATGGCTATTGTTCTAAGTATAACACCGACTAGGTTTCGAGCGTCTGGATCAAAGCTAGACAGCCAGCGACGTTATATTCGTAAGGTTTACAACAACACCTACGATCTGCGCTTCGTGACAGGCAGGAATATGGACGTTGCTGGTGGCGGGCTTCGCTACGTCAACCCCTCGGGCAATAATGTAGACGACGATACTTACGACGGAAGTTTTAGCGGAACTGAGGGGGTGAGGGTAAGAGTATGAGCGGTTTTACAGCATCAAATTCACGCATCAAAGTGGTTGAAACCGTTAACAACGTAGACGAAACTGTTTTCGACACCGACCACGACATGCCCCACATCGTCGGAACGACGTACCTAAGTAATGTTGCGGTAGACTTTGATGACCTAGACGAAACTCAGAACTACGTCGGCCAAGAATGTTCGCCAACTTATACACTTGAGACAGTTTTAGTTTGGGTTCCAGCTGTTTGGGATTTTACATGGGTATGGAACCCCGGCTCGTGGGATTGGGTCTATAACTGGTCTTACTCAACGACCGACCGCGTATCCACCTCGGGGTTTTACTCGCAAGAACGCGTATACACACCGGGTTTTTATGACTGGCAGAGCGAGTGGGTTTACGACCCTTGCGGTACATATGTGCCCTACTACGAATACTCGGTAGACGCAGAAGAATACAGCAGCACAACAAACATAGCGACCCTGCCAGTCGACGAAGACGGCGGCACTGTTGATGTCGACTTTATTATTGTGCAGGCAACAGGCACGAGAAGCAGAGATGGGTACGACCCGCGTTTTAACCAAGCGTTGCCAACTACAATCCCGTCAAAGACGTTTTCTTTCCAAGGGTCTGTTTTGTTGGAGTCTTCGGGGGAAGCGGATGGCGATTCATGGTTTAGGCGAATTATGTCTGTGTATACGAGCGGGAGCAAACTCAAGCTGAAAGTACAAGAGTCGGTAAAGTCGATTAGTAGGGGAGCGAATAACTCACCCTTTCCGCACCTCGACGACACGAGAAGTACCTACAGCTTTAACTTCAAAGTATTTTTTGGAAAGTTTAGGCAATGAAAACATATGAAATTTACAGCATAGAAAACAACCTCGCTAGTTTGCTGACGACTGTTCGGTTTCGCGTGTGGGAAAGCACCGATGTGTTGGAGCGTCTGCTAGATGAGTGTAAGGTAACGCTCGAGGGGCGTTACGATTTAAACGATGAGGGTCTTATGGACCAAGTAGAAGAAATATATGAAAGAGAGGTCGTTAATGCCTGATCCAGTGGTAGTAAGAGAAAATCCACGGTTTGACGAAATTTATACCGGTGGAACGTTAACGGGTATACAAACTACGGTAGTCGCGCGAGTAAACGAAAACGCTATTACCGTTCAAACCACATGGAACATCCCCGACGACGAGCATATGAATGCCGAAGAATGGCACTCGCGCAAATCAACTCTTGGCCCGTCCCTTGTTATACGCGCTGCGGAGAGTACAAACCTTGAGTACCAAGTCATTCAAGCAATCAACGCGCATATTGCGGCATTACCATGAACTCCACAAAAGGGATTGTGTTTACGGGTACTTATATGTTAACGTGTGAACAGGTATTGCCATGTCCGCACCGTCTTTAGTGTTTGATGACAAAGAGAGGGTCGGGGCGTGGGTTGCCGACCAAGTGGAACAAACCTCATCTTGGGGGGATTTCTACGCCATGGGCGCTGAAGCGAAAGGCGAAATAGTTAGCGGAGTTGTTTTCAATAACTTCAATGAATCTAACTCAACTTGCCATATCGCGGTTAGCAAACCCAATAGACTGTTTTTAGAGCTGCTGGATCACGCGTACAGCTACGCGTTCGGGCAGTGTAAATTGAAACGGCTTACGGGTTTAGTGGCAGCGGATAACCACAAAGCTCTCAAGCTAGATAAACACATAGGCTTCGTCGAGGAGGGTG
>Ga0206677_10004688_pt1 | contig 11041 bp, 7 predicted proteins | sample M130m12015metaG_FD_155475 | JGI IMG/M metagenome (GOLD analysis project Ga0206677, IMG submission 155475) | Ammonia-oxidizing marine archaeal communities from Monterey Bay, California, United States - M1 30m 12015 | ecosystem: Environmental > Aquatic > Marine > Intertidal zone | place: USA... | reverse complement strand
TTTGGTCCGCATCGATTAGGGTGACCAAAAATCGAAACTGGCGGCGTAGTTTTTCTTCAGGGATCTCGAGACAACCCGCATGCACAAACAAAGTTGCCAGTATCTGAGTTGGGTTCACAGGAATAGCAGCATTGATGCCTTTCACTATGTGGTGTCCTAGGTCGTGACAGATTGCTTTGTGCACCTCTGGCTCGATCCGCTCTAGGTCCGAGTCCACTCGGTCAGATAAAAACTGCTCAAGAGAAATGGGTTGGCCGAAATTAACGGAGACCTGGCCAAAATCGAGTTTAAAATATCGAAACACGCCGAAAACGTCGAATAAGGACTCGGTCTTTTTTTGATTTCCTTTGCGTTCATCCAGATAGCTGCTGATCTCAAGAACCCGCTCGTAGGAGAAGTAAACCGGAATGAACTGTATGTCTCGATGATGATCTCGGTAGTATCCTCTTAAAGTCATGTTGATCATGCCAGGTCGGGGCGTGAGCATGCCGCCGGTCCGACTGCGGCCACCTTCAACAAAGTATTCTAGGCTGTAGCCCTTGGATAAAAGTAAGTGAATGTATTCATCGAAGACTGCTTTATAAAGCAGATCCTCTTTGAAGCTGCGACGCATAAAAAAAGCGCCGGCGCGTCGCAAGAGTGGACCCACAAGAAAAAGGTTGAGATTGATGCCTGCAGCGATATGTGGCAGCGCCAAGCCGTTGTGATAGAGCACGTAGGACAGTAATAGGTAATCGATATGGCTTCGATGGCATGGGACGTAAACGATCTCGGCGCTATCTGAGACTGCTCTTACGCGCTCAAGATTGCTGACTTCGATGCCGTTATAAAGCCGGTTCCAAAGCCATGTCAGGATGATGCTAAAAAAACGGATCACTCTGTAAGATTGATCCGACGCAATCTCAGAAGCATAGCGGTAAGCTTGTGCAGCGACCCGATGTCGGGGTCGTTCGCTGGCCTCGGCGACGGCCATGATGGCAGCGTCGACCGCAGGTGCCGCTAACAGTTCATCAAGCAGTGTTCGCCGATGCGACAAATCGGGACCGATAATAGACTGTTTTTGACTTTTGAAATGGCGCCGAAGTACTCGATGGACTCGTTTGGTTTTAAGCGCGAGCGAAGGCAGGTTGTTGGTAAGTGCGTCGACATCAAGCGGGTCACCAAAGTGCACTAAGATATGCTGCCGAGTGAGCGCAATACACAATATCTTTCGAAATTTTGAGGTGGATGCCCATTGATCTGAAAGAAGGACTTTCCACATGGACAATGCTCTGTCGGGTTGGTGACCCCAGTAAATGGAGACGGGTATCAGACGTGTTGCCAATTCGTCACTACCAACGGGGTCTACCTTAAGTGAGGTGGATCGTGCGTCCCCTCTGGCCGAGCGGCGACCCCAGAAGCCTTCTCGATGATTCAGGCAAAAGTAGGCATTAGGCGCGTTAGGGTCTAACGTGAGTGGCTCTGGCAAGCCGCTCGCCTCACAGCCCAGTTCCAGTAATAACCGGTCGGCCAAGGAGTCGGAATCTAGGATATAGCGAACGTTGACAGGGTTTGCGTGTTGGGCAAGCGCCTGGGCCGCTTGCTCGTGGTTGATGAAGGTTGGCCGTAGCCAGAGTCTAAAGAAACGCAGAAGTTGGTAGTTAATGGCTCGATAAATAGAGCCACGAGGGTGACTAGAGCGTGCCATCTAGCAGGTCGGAAAGACGCTCGGCGGTGTTTCGCCCATTGCCTTCAATTTCAACTTCAAATATGCGGTTAAACTTTCGTTCAGAGGCCGCAGCGACATCCGCACCCGATCGTAAAACAGTCGGTCTGAGAAAGACCAGCAAATTCTGTTTCTCGATATTCTTCGTGCGACTTCTAAACAGTGCGCCAAGCCCAGGAATGCTGCCGAGCAAGGGGACTCGTGACTCGGCTTGAGTCTCTTTATCTCGAATTAACCCACCGAGAATAATAACTTCCTCATTTTCGACCAAAATGGTGGTATCGATGGTCCGGATATTCGTGATCAAGTCGGCCGCAGCCTCGGAGCCGATCACAGTAAGGCTGGAGGCATCGACCTCTGAGACCTCCTGGTGAATCAAGAGCCGGACTAGGCTGTCGCTATTGATGTGCGGCGTTACCTCAAGCGTTAAACCCACATCTTCGCGTTGAATGGTGGTAAATGGATTCGTTGTGCCTTGGCTCCCCGTGACCGTGGAGCCGGTTCTGAAAGGAACGTTCTTGCCCACAACGATTTTGGCCTCTTCGTTGTCCATTGTCGTGATGCTTGGTGTTGATAGCAGATTCACATCACTGTTGGCCGCTAAGGCCTTTACGATAAAAGCAAAGCTGGTCCCGGTTGCCGATACTTTACCGCCCGCAATAAGGGGTGACTCACCCAGGCTAGCGGGTGCGGTAATGGCGCCAGCGGGTGTGGCGAGACCTTGAAGAATTTGTGCCAAGGTGCCGCTCGGGGCGGTGAGTCCGAGGGGGGTTGTGCCAGCGGAGGCATCGCCAATTGCGAGTTCACTACCCAATTGTTGACTGAAATCTGAAGTCACCTCGACGATGGCTGCTTCAATTAAGACCTGCATTCGGCGGACATCAAGGCTCTCAATAATACCGATCAAATCGATCATATTGGATGGGTCGGCTCGAATCACCAAGGCGTTAATCGCTTCATCAGCCTGAATACTGACTTCAACCATAGAGTCTTCAGTGCTTTTACGCTTGCTGCTGATCAGGTTACTCAGAATCTCGGCCATACTGGTCGCATCGGAATGGGACAGCTGAATGACCTTGATTGTCCCAGATCGATTGGCCGGGACATCGAGCTGATTAACCAGCGCTTTAACCCGAGCGAGCGTGTACCGCTCGCCTTTAATAACTAGGCTGTTGGTCCGCTCGCTGGCAACGATGCTGATCCGGTTGGGGCCTTTAGCGCTTTTCCCGATTTGATCAGGTGCGAGCTGTTCCAGCAATTTAACCATGTCCTCTACCCAAGCTTCTTTCAGGTTAATAATGGCAACCTCAAGACTGTCGGCGATGTCGACTCGATTAATGATTTCAACCAAGCGATTTATGTTGGCGGCATGATCGCTAATAATCAGCACATTGGGCTCGCTCAAGGCGGCGATATGGCCGTACTGCGGGATCAGTGGTCTTAAGACTTTGACCATTGCTTCGGATGGCGCGTTGGTAACAGTAATAACGCGGGTCACAAGTTCTTGAGATTCGAGGTCGTCGACAAAGTCGTTCGGATTACTGCTCTGTTTTGCGAGGACGGTCTGTACAATTTTTATAGCGGATCCGGCTGACACCGCTGCGAAACCATGGACCTGAAGTACGCTAAGAAAGAGTTGGTAAACCGATTCTTCGTCCATATTGACGTTGGAGATTACCGTGACGTCGCCTTTCACGCGCGGATCAATGATAAAGCTTTTGCCTGTAATTGCGGAGACTTGGGTCACGAATTCCCGGATATCGGCGTTCTTTAAGTTTATTTTCCAGCTGTCATCGGACTGAGCCATTGCTGGGGTCATAAGGCAGAGAAGGATTAGGGTTCGTGCAACAAAAGTCATAAGGCTTTGCGGTTTACTCTTTGCTCTTGAGTTTACTGGATCAGTATCGCTTAGGGTATCGGAATCGTGAGGAAAAAGCGTCGGCCGCCTCGTTCGACTTCTACTCGAACTCGGCCAGCGGCACGGGCTTGATCGATTAATCGCGCGTCGTTCATGGCAACCCCAAGGGGAGCGCCATTTACCGATACAACGCGATCGCCAGGTTGCAACCCTGTATTGTTAAGGGCGGGATGAGCGGTATCGACTTTGTAGCCTTGGCTGCTACCGGGTGCGACGGCGCTTAGACCATATTCTTTAAGGACACTCTGTGGATTGCGTCGCAAACGATCTCGGACCTCGCTCAGGATTGCTGATCCAGTGCTGGCTGAGGCTGGTTGTGTCGCTTGCGACCGTTGGCGCGTATTCGATGCCGTTTTACGACCGCGGTCTTTGGCGCTGGTGGACGCCGTGCTAGATGCCTTAATGTTCAGGCGCTTCTTGATGAATAGTAACTTCTCGAGTCTTGCACCGCGGCGCAAAAGGATGTGATCGGATTCAACTGAATGTAAAACGCTGTTCCCAGGCAGCTTATCGCCAACGAGATACAGTTTGCCGTTCTTGCCGCGTTCGGCGACGATTGCGCTTGAGGTGCTGGCGGCATCACTTAAGAAAACACCTTGAAGCTCGAGATTAAGCCGCGTGGTCGGAGCGCTGATGACTTGTTCGGCTTGATTGTCGTCGACACGGCCAAACAATTGGCGCGTTGCAAGGCTTGGCCCGTTACTGGTTACGGCCGCCGCGGCGTCTGGGACAGATTCGGAAGGACCAGACACGGTCGAAGCTAAATCCGCATCAAGATAAAAAAACACATTCTCAACCACAAGGTAAATAGACCAGGCACCAAGAAAGAACATGAGGCCTAAAGACACCGGTTTGCGGAAGGTGGCGAGATTGAATTGACCCATGGAGACCCAAGCACTTTGGTTTTGCTAAGGTTACAGGATTTTTTCTTCAAACAGCAGTGGCTGCGTTAGCTGCGCTGCCCCAGGAATCTGCGCGAGGACAAGTAAACGGGGTTGTAATTCGGCGCTGAACCAACCGTCGAGTCCCAACACAAAACGCGCCAGATGGTCCGCATCCCGAGTGAGGTTGAGGGCTGGCGAGCAGGCTTCAAGCTCAAGTTTGGCCTTTAACGGGGGCAGTTGGTACTGAGCAACACCATTGAAGCCATTGAAAGTGATTCGGCCGCCAGACCAAGATAAATCGCCTGCGAGATCGGTTAAGCATTTCTCGGAAGTCGCAGCAAAGCCATTCTTGAGAGTCACCGATCCTGAAAACTGATGCCCGTAGGCGGCTGCCAGTTGATTGATGTCACTGCTGTTAATCTCACCGTTGAGGTGCTCAATTATAAGAACCTTTTGGTTGGGTATTAGCCGTAGCCTCCCGGTGATCTGATGACCAGGCCCGACTATGCTGATCGTTTGACGCAAGATCATGGCCTCCGGAGAGAGACTCGGCCATTCCACTTGCCAGGATACACGCGACGGCGGGAAGCCTCGAAACTGCACCATCACATGACCGGCTCTAAGGGAGCCTCTTGGAAGGGCAACCTTGATATCCTTTGGCAAAGTGAGGCTCGGCTCAATGAGTCGAAACGCAAGGCTCGCCGGCAGAAACCAGGCGGTGGCAACGAGGACAATGACCGAGGCCAGCAGCCCAGTTATCACCCATCGGATTAACCCCATTGAACTTGCTTTTGAACACCATCGAGGATGCGCCACCAGAGATCCGGCGCGTCGTCCGCTTGTTCCTGCCAGGAATCAATGCTGCAGCGGATTTCACTCGGGAGTTTCGCGCTCAGGGCGAGCGCGAAATCAAGGTCGGTGTCCCAGGTCGAAATGTTGGCCTTAAGCCAGATGCTGGTGAAGGCTTTATAGGCCCTGCTTTGCAGAATCACCGCACTGTTGCCCCGGTCGGTGATGGCCAGGCCTTGATAAAGGCTGGGCGTTTTGGACCAGCTGACGGCGCCCAGCATTGCAGTGATCGCATCTGCAACGAGATCCAGTTCAGGTGCCTTGATGTAAATTTCAAGATCTGGGTAGCGGGTCTTAGTCATGACTGCCCACCAAGCGAACTAATAGGTCAGTGTAAATGGTTGTGAGGACTGCAAGATCTTCTACTCGAACGCGTTCGTTGACCTTGTGAATGGTTTTATTGACGAGTCCAAGTTCAATGAGTTCAATGCCGTAGGGCGCGATAAACCGACCGTCAGAGGTGCCCCCGCCAGTGGATAGGATTACCTCTTGGTCGGTGATGGCCCGTAAGGTTGCAACAGCTGCATCAATGAGCCGCCCCTTTTCAGTCAGAAAGGGCTCACCTGAAAGTGCCCACGTAATTTCGAAGTCGAGGCCATGCGCTGTCAAAATCGCTTCCGTTTGACCGATCAGGTCAGCCTGAGTTGAAGCAGATGAGTAGCGGAAATTGAATTCGACCTGGGCGTCACCCGGCACAACATTTTGGACGCCCACACCTGCATTGAAGTTAGAGACTTGAAAGGTTGTTGGCGGAAAGAAGTCGTTGCCTTGGTCCCACTGTTTGCAGGCTAAAGCATTAATGGCTGGCATGGCCTGATGGATTGGGTTGACGAGGGTGTCTGGGTAGGCGACGTGGCCGGACTTGCCTCGAATCACCAGATGGGCGTTCAAGGAACCGCGACGACCGACTCGAATCATGTCGCCCAAGGTTTGCGCGCTCGAGGGTTCGCCGACAACACAGTAGTCGAAATGAATCTTGGCGTCGGCAAGGGCTTGCATTACGCGCACTGTGCCGTGCTTTGCTGCGGCCTCTTCATCGCTTGTGATAAGAAAGCCGATCTTGCCGATGAAATCACCTTTTTGGTGGATAAATCGTTCGCAGGCGATGATCATGGCGGCGAGAGCCGATTTCATGTCAGCGCTACCGCGGCCGTATAACCAGCCGTCTGATACGGTCCCCTCAAAAGGTGGAAAGGTCCAATCCGTCAATGGCCCCGCTGGAACCACATCGGTATGACCGGCAAAAACGAGGGTCGGACCCGGTATGCCACTATCCTTGAGGGCCCAAAAATTCTTGACATCTGCAAAGGGCATGGGGGTGATATCAAATCCCATAGCGGCTAAACGCTGAATCATTAGGTCCTGACAGCCCTCATCCTTTGGGGACACAGACGGTTTTGAAATCAGTGCCTGCGCCAGAGCCAATGTTTCGGTGTCTTTAATTGTCTCGATGGGATTCTTCATCCGATTAATTGTGTTGATGCAGTTGGGCGTTCAACGCAATGGCTTGCCGATTGGTCCGGCATTGCACGACGCCGGTTTGAGAATGACGGATAAACAGTAAATCACTTAGACCGTTGAGTTCTCGCGCTTTGAGCGTTTTAACGGTTTCGCCGTTTTCATCCAACAGGCTGACCTGAGTACCTGGTGTAATATACAGGCCGGCTTCTATGGTGCAACGATCACCAAGCGAGATGCCGGTCCCGGCATTGGCGCTGATCAAACAATCCTCACCGATGGTGATGACATGATTACCGCCGCCAGACAAGGTGCCAGCCGTTGAGGCGCTGCCGCCAAGGTCAGTGCCTTTGGCGACAAAAACGCCTTGTGAGATTCTGCCTTCGACCATGTTGGGTCCTTCGGTTCCAGCATTAAAGTTGACAAAGCCCTCGTGCATAACGGTTGTGCCCGCACCAAGGTACGCGCCCAAACGGACTCTTGCCGAATCGGCGATCCGCACCCCCTCGGGTACAACATAGTTGGTTAGCTTGGGAAATTTATCGAGGCTCGTGACCTCTAAATGGCGTCCTTCAACGCGGGCCGATAACATCGCATCTGGCAAGGCTGATAGTGCCATTGGACCCTCCGAGGTCCAGGCGATATTAGGCAGAGCGGCATAGATACCGTCTAGATTGAGACTGTTGGGTCGCGTTAAGCCATGGGATAGTAAATGAAGTTTCAGATAGGCCGCGGGGGTCGATGTGATCGGACCATCCGTTTTTAACCAAGTCAGGACACAAGGCTTTTGGCTATTTTGAAGGGCCTTGAGTAAACCAAGTTGTTCCGGATTCTCAATGCAGTCGCACAGAGCTGATCGTGCGGCCTCATCGAGGGGGAGTACGCCTTCGCTCGCTGAGAAATCGATAACTTTGCCGAAGCTTTCGATCAAGTCTGGGCTGGGCTGCAGCAGTGGGCGAGGATAAAAGACCTCAAGCCAAGCATCCTCTACATTCTGAGTCCCGATCCCAATTCCAATACTGAACATAATGTCTCCAACCCCTCAGGGCGCTTGCTGTCAAAAAAACCGGAGTATGACTGGTTTGACGCGAATTTTCAGCTAAGCGCTTGAAAACACGATTTAATTCGTTCGGCAGCCTCAATGCAGGCGGATTGCTCCGCAACGAGCGCAATTCGGACGCGTCCTGCCCCCGGGTTTACGCCGTTGACTGCTCGAGACAAATATTGGCCCGGTAACACCTTAATGTTGCAGAGGCGCATGAGGTTCTGCGTAAATTGTTCATCATCAATGGGTGTCTCAGGCCATAAATAGAAGCTTGCGGCGGGGGCTGTGATCGGCCAAACAGGCGCAAGGGTTTGAATAAACGCTTGGGTTTTTGTTCGATACAAGGCGCGATTAAGAATAACGTGGTCTTCGTCCGACCAAGCCAGCGCGCTTAGTTTTTGCGTGTGCACAGGCATCGCACTGCCATGATAGGTCCGGTACAGCAAAAATTGTCGGATCAGGTCCGCATCACCAGCGGCATAACCGGACCGCAGGCCAGGCAGGTTCGAGCGTTTTGATAAGCTATTGAAGGCAAGGCATTGTTTAAAGTCGGTATTGCCCATGGCGGCCGCTGCCTGAAGAAGGCCCACCGGAGGCGATGCTTCGTCGGCATAGATCTCGGAGTAACATTCGTCAGCAATAAGGATGACGTCATGCTCTATTGCTTTGCGAATCAGGTTCTGTAGATCTTGCTCTGTCATCAATGCGCCATGCGGATTGCCAGGATTACACAGGTATACCATCCCCACGCGCGCCCAGGTTTTATCATCAATTTCGTTAAAATTGGGTTTGAAACCCTGACTGGGGGGGCAGTCGATGTAGTGTGGCGTAGTTCCTGCCAGCAGGGCGGCGCCTTCGTAAATTTGGTAGAAAGGGTTTGGGAGTAAGGTCAGCGGCTTTATTTGAGGCCGACTCAAAGCTTGCGCGACGGCAAATAGGGCTTCACGGGTTCCATTCACCGGCAGTATCTGATGATCGGGGTCAGGGCGGGCAGGCGAAAAACGATTTCGAAGAAACCCAGCTATGGCATGCCTAAGTTGATCGGTGCCTTTGGTTGGTGGATACGTTTTTAAGCTTTGCTTCGCCATGTCGCCCTGTTTTAAAAACTCGATAAGGAACTCAGGGGGGTCATGTTGTGGCTCACCCATTGCGAGCGAGATGAAGTGCTGGTCAGCGGGTTGCACCGACTTCAATAACTGATTTAAGCGGTCGAAGGGGTAGGGGTTTAATCGGGCCAAATTGGGATTCATGCAGAAATCCTTTGAATGTGCTGGTCGAGTTCAGCTTGAATCGATTTCGAGAGCTGGGCCTCAGCATCGGGATCGTTCATTGGTAACCCACTGCGGGTAACAATGTGGAAGACGTCCTCTACGCGTTCACCGAGGGTTGTGATTTTAGCGGCCTGAATCTGAATGTGGTGGGCCTGAAAGACTCGGGCCAGCTTCGCCAGTAATCCAGGTCGGTCTGCGGCAACAACCTCGAGCACAGTGAAGGATTCATTGGCGCGGGAGTCGATCGAAATTTGGGTTCGAGCGTTAAATTCTTTCAGAATTCTAGGCGTGCGACGGGCGGAGACTTTAAAGTCATCGCCTGCCTTAATTGCTTGATTGATGGTCTGGCGAACACTATTCAGCCTGTTCTCACGGCTCTGCTGGCTCAGCGGTTGGGTCTCGAGCACGTCGAAGGTGTAGTCTGTTCGACCTTTGGTATTGCCAGGTATGCGAGCATCAACGATGTTCATGCCCAATTGGTCAAAGGCGGACACAATGGCAAAAAATAGTGGTTGATCCGATGGCAGATGAATAAAAACATGCGTCACGCCGGAATCGGTTGTGAGTCGTGATTGGCTGTCTTCGATGAGAATGAGCGGCCCGGTTGCGGGATCATAAGCGTCGAGGGATTCGGTATGGTTAATGATGTTGAGCTCTGATTCGCGCAGGAAGTAGTCATCGTCTAGGCCTGCCCACAGTGCGCGCACGCGGTCGATTGCGATGCCTTTCGCGGTGAGTTTGGCGCTTGCGCGCAATTGCACTTGGGCTAAGTAGTCTTCTCGATCGATCATATTGTCAACGCCAAGCCGTAGGACTCTTTTCGTCTCGAGGTAGAGCTGGCTCATTAGCGAGTCACGCCAGCTATTCCAAAGCGTTGGGTTGGTGGCATTGATGTCCGCTACAGTCAGGGCGTAGAGGTAATCTAGTCTGACCTGGTCCCCCATTTGTTCAGCAAAGTCTCGGACCACATCTGGGTCGAAAATATCTTTGCGTTGGGCTGTTGTCGACATGAGTAGGTGGTTTTTGACCAGCCAGCAAACTAAATTGGTATCCCAAGTTCCCAATTGGTGACGGACACAAAAAGCGCTTGCGATATCAATACCCAGCTCTGAATGATCGCCACCTTTGCCTTTCGCAAGGTCATGGAAAAAGCCTGCAATGTATAGCAGTTCAATTTTCGGCAAACGATGATGAATGTGCGCGGCGATAGGGAACTCTTGCTGCTGATTTTTATAACGGAACCGCCGCATGTTGCGAACGACCTGTAAGGTATGCGCATCAACGGTATAAATGTGAAATAAATCGAACTGCATTTGCCCTACAACACGTTCAAATTCCGGCAAGTAGGCGCCCAGAATACCGTAGCGATTCATTCGACTAAGTTGGGAAAAAAGATGGTGTTCAACCCGCAGCAGATTCAAAAACAGGGTGGTTGCAATATTGCTCTGCCTGAACGCATCATCGATTTGTGCGGCTGAGGTTTGAGCCTGCCGAATGGTACTCGCTCGAATGCCTTTGAGCTCGGGTGTTTCGCCCAGGATAACGAACATTTCAAGTAAAGCCTCGGGATTGCGCTCAAATATATCGGCTTGGGTGACTTCCAAGTAGTGGTTGTTGGTTTGAAATCGCTCATTGATCTGGATGGGTTTGGTTCGGCTGCCACCCTGAACAACTTGCTCATCGAAATCCTGAAGGATGAGCTCATTGATCGTGCTGACGGACTTTGCAAAACGATAGTAATCTTGCATGAATTGCTCAACCGCCAGTTGCGCGCCATCGTGATAGCCCAATGCGAGGGCTACTTTTCTTTGATTGTCAAAAAACAACCGGTTTTCGTCACGGCCAAGGAGATCGTGCAGCACGAAGCGGACATTCCAAAGAAAAGCGCGGGCATCTATGATCTTATCGGCT
>Ga0206677_10004685_pt1 | contig 11047 bp, 6 predicted proteins | sample M130m12015metaG_FD_155475 | JGI IMG/M metagenome (GOLD analysis project Ga0206677, IMG submission 155475) | Ammonia-oxidizing marine archaeal communities from Monterey Bay, California, United States - M1 30m 12015 | ecosystem: Environmental > Aquatic > Marine > Intertidal zone | place: USA... | reverse complement strand
CACGTTCTTCAACCCAAGTTGGAGCATTAAGGCCAGTGTATCGTCGAACTGAATCGAGCAGTTGGAGGTATGACGCTTGATCCATCATGGCTTTTTGAGTGTCATTGAGGAGATGTGGGAAACCCATTGGGGCGATGTGAGTCAGTTCGTTCAACAATGAATTGACTTGGACGCTGCTTCCTACATCGTCGATTAATGAAAGCACCACGGTTGCGATTGTATCGCCTAACGGAACCGTTGAATGAAATCGCCCTTGATGAATACAAACATCTGACGATCTCTTAGGCCCCAGAGAGGTGAGCAACTTGATTCTGAATGGTGCCGCATGAGCGCCTGGCTCGACCGTTACTTCGTAGAAATGGCCAACACGCCCAACAACCAAAATGTGTTTGCCTGAAATGAACGCCCGTTCTGAATTCGCCTTGATGATGGAATTAAGGAACTCAATCGACCGTTTTAGAGGAGCGGAAATTAATTTCGGAGAATTTGCTCTTGAACTCCAGTTGTGTTGCACTGCAAACAACACCTCGCCTTCGTGCGAAGTTAATGGCGAAAGTGAATGGGAGAGCAGGGTGGCCCAAATGGCAGGATCATCGGGGATGTTTGTATGGCGAGACGAGCCGGTTTTTGTCCGAACTCTTAACTTGATTTTTCCCCCTATGGTCCTCAGTGGCGATTTTACAGGTGCATTTGCCTGCAGGGTGCTTCTGTACTTCTTCCAGCGTGCAAGCCATGGATAGGAAGCAAGTTCGACAAGTCCATCAGGATGATTGAGAAAGGCCTCTGCAATTCGAGCATCGAAGTCATTCCCTCGGCTGAGGCGTTGTTTGATGTCCCGGGACCAAGCTCCCAAAGGATGAGACATGTGATGGGTTGGCGGAGGGATGTGTTCTTCGGCCATCCATCCAATCCATGTAAGAACCGAAAACACCGCGTGGCGACTTGGACGAGCCGCCCGGCGTTCTATGCGTCGCCGTCGCAAGAAAGCATGCCTTAGTTCTCGATTCTGGAACGCATCAACCATCTGCTCCTCTTGAATGGTGTTGGTGCATCCAAAAACGGTCAACAAACGACTCATGTCCCAACCATGCCGTTGTTTAGGATCTGCAAGCACTCGGAGCAAGGAAACTGTTGGTACCTGATGGGGTAGTTGGCGACCATTCATGCAGACATACTGTTCACGGAAGGAGAACGATGCTCCATCAGCCATCAGAAACCCTTTGTGCAGAACAAGACGTTCCGCCGAAGTCAATTTGATTCCTTCCTCAATGCGTTTGGCGATGGTGAAGAGTTCCTCCGATGAGGCTGGCGCCTCCAAGACCGGATCCATCGGGCTCTCTGTTTTAGCCCAATCTACATGGCCTGGTGTTGAAAAATGACGTTTGAACGCATTCCAACGTTGCTTTGCGTTCGGATGTGGTCCGCCAAGAGACTCTGCCACTTCTTCATGCAAGAGGTATGGGATTTCGTAATCCCAATCTCGCTTCGGTGCACCTTTCATCATAGAGGCGCACAGCGCGCAGGGCGCTTTCGCTTTCTTTTCACCGCATACGGTACAGACAATCGTGCCCCTCGCCGCCATAGGGGAGAAGAAAGTGAGAGTATTTCAAGGATTAAGCGATTTTTTCGAAGGCTCGAAGGACTTCAGAAACATCTTCATCGGTTATATGGAGATGGACAACGATTCGACACGAATGAGGCCCGATATCAAGAACGTCGATTCCAGAAGTGGCCAGCGCATCCATCACGCTGGTTGCAGGAATTTCGGAATCAAAGTAGACCATGTTTGTTTCAACCGTTGAAAGATCAACCGTAAAACCATTGATTGCATTGATCGAGGTCGCAAGTTGTGTTGCCCGGGCATGATCTTCTACCATGCGCTCGACATGGTGGTCAAGGGCGTGAAGGCCTGCTGCTGCAAGCATGCCAGCCTGTCGCATGCCGCCGCCAAACATCTTGCGCCAGCGGTGGGCTTGTGCGATGAACGTGTGTGAACCGACGAGCACTGACCCAATCGGAGCGCCCAAGCCCTTCGAAAGGCAAATCGAAATGGAATCATACTCACGAACCATGCGATCAAGTGGTGTGTTGGTTGCTACCGATGCGTTGAAAATTCGAGCACCGTCCATGTGAACTGCACAGTTGTTGGCTTTTGCAACTGCAGCAATTTCGTCCAAGGTTGTTTGCGGATAGCATGCGCCTCCGCCTCGGTTGGAAGTGTTCTCAACGCACACAAGTGTCCCGTCAGGATAGTGGGAAAGAGAGCCCGCTTGCTTCCGGATTGCCCCTTGAACATCTTCGGGACGCATGAGCCCTCCATAGACATCGACAAGAGCGACAGACGCACCACAGAGCGCAGCGTATCCGCCGCCTTCATAGATGTAGATGTGGCTATTTTTGGCCGTGATGATTTCATCGCCGGGTGAAGTATGGCACCTCAATGCAATGGCATTGGACATGGTGCCTGAAGGCACGAACAGCGCCGCCTCTTTTCCGCACATCTTTGCCATACGTCGTTCGAGTTGGGAAACGGTCGGGTCATCGCCCAACACATCATCGCCAACAGCCGCAGTATGCATTGCTTCACGCATGGCAGGTGTAGGTTGAGTCACCGTGTCTGAACGCAAGTCGATGCGGTCCGTTGAGTAGTGGCGCATGAACTTGCGAAGCCCTACCCCTTCATCAAAGCGGTGGAGGTTACAGTAATTTCAGCGTACCCGTCAGAGGTTCCAACTGGTGCTCTTCGCAAGGACCGAGCGCCAAAATTGTGTACGAACCACTCGGAATTTGAGTGTGACCAGCATCGTGAACGCTTACTGAAAGAACATCGAGTTGCTTTGCTTCCTGTTCCAAACGGATGAGGTGATCTGCATCAATACCCTTCACACAGATTTTCTTTTGCCCTGTCGCAAGCCACGCTTCCAGTGAGGCGGGTCTCTTTTCACCGGCATTCATCACGGCTTTCACCGCCCCATGACCAACCTGTGCAGCGATTTTTCCCTTGCCCATCTTCAAACCATGATTGACGACAAACACCATCTTCATCTCGCCTTTTGGCGTCGGCCCAGATGGACGAGGTGCTGTCATCTTGTGGATGAAGGAGCGGAGACCCATGCTTCGACGTGAGGTCAATATGGTTTCAAATCTCCGACCAGCGCATCGATGGAGCGCCTTGGCCCCGGCCCAATTCCAAGCACCGTGATTGTGCCTGGCTCGACTTCAGTATGGCCTGCATCCTTGACTAAATGCACGACGAAGCCTGCCGATTGTGCCTGCCCTGCAAGCATCTGTAACTCATTCAGGTTTTTCACCTTCAAGCAAATTTTACGCGCACCTGATTGACGCCATCGCTCGACCAAGCGGGCCTGTGACTTTCTCGCCGCTAACGTGCATGACACCGCCGCATGCGCGCATTGAACTGCCACTTTACCTGACGAAAGTCGGAGGTCGTCGCGAACAATCAGCACCATTGTGGGGGCTTCAGGCATCGATGCCATGACGCTCCACCACTGCCCGCTCGATTGATTCCAATGAAGCTTGTTCGTTCAAAATTGAACTGAACCATGCCCCAAACCAAACTGCAAAGGTAAGATTGCCCAGTGCATGGAGCATGTCAAATGGCAAACCATTGGCTAAGTAGAAGAGGAAATCAATCGCCCCAAAAGTTCCGTCGAGGATCGAGAAAGAAACCACGAAACCAAAGATGAAGGCCGAACCCAAGGAGGCGAAGCATGTTCGAGTTGCGTTGTACGCCCCATCAACCACCAATGAAAGCCTGGAACCGAGCACTGCAACCATGGCCCAACCGCCTGCTTGGAAAAGAGTCCACCATCCATCGCCCATGAAGAAATTGGAGAGCATGGTGACCATGACCGCAAAGGCTGCTCCACGGCGGGCGCCGAGTTGAGCACCGACCAACAAACAAGCCACGGTAACGGGTTGAATGTTTGGCAGTGGTTGCATCACAACTCGAATCAATGACACACTCACCACGAGGGTCGCCATAAGGACGACATCATGGACTGAGCGGCGGTTTGGTCCAGCCAAAAGCCAGAAGGCAGCACCCAAAAGAAGCACATCCAGAACCAAGCCCATTGTGGGTGAAAGTTCGGGGCCATGCGTGCCGAGGGCTTGGAACATAGTTCAACCCACCAGCCCCCACGATTTGAGGCTTACCTCGTTTCCACAGGCGACCATTCGACTCTTGTTGTTGAATCAATCGTGGAATAATCGGAGGCTAGCGTGGCTAATCGCCCGTCAAGGGTGTATTCCCAGCCCTCACCCGTTTCTCCATCAAAGGACAGGACGTATGTACCGATTCGCGTGGCTTCGGTCTCGATTTCAACACCAAGTTCTTCGCACGCAGCGAGTGTCAAATCGAGCGCATTTGTGTAGCCCTCAAAACCGCCAGCAGCATGCACCTCGCCTCCAATCGTTATCGAGACAATCTGGGTGCCTCGCCACGATTCGTTCCAGGAAGGATTCCATTCGTCGTCATCTGGTTGAGTGCCGAATTCATCGATGGTTTGAGACCACTGGATGGCAACTTGGTCGATCACAAGCAGGCCAATAAGAAGCACGTAGACGCTCAAGAACTTGAGCATCGAAGCCCCATTTCCACGCAAGAGTTGCACACCCGCACCCCCTAAAGCAAGGTAGAGAAGGAACACAGTCCCTTGGGAAACCCAATCGAACGGCTCAATGTTTTGGTCAAGAGGTGGTTCAATGGTTTTGGTTGTCGTTGCGTGAACATACACGACGCCCCCATCGCTTCCAAATGCCAACATCTCTCCATGGGCCGCGCTTGACGTGAAACCAGGCGCTGCCGTGGCGTACCCGTCCGCTCCTGTGGCGACCATCTGAACCTGAAGGCGGCCATATTCTGTGATATTGACAAGGCCCCAACCCTGTTCATTGCCGTTGTAAGGGAGCATGTATTGCCCATCATGAACAAATCCGATTTCCCCGTTGGAAAGGAACGGGACTCGATCCACTTCCTCGCAAATGAGCGAGCAGGAGAGCGAGCGAATCGCCTCGGAATCAAAGGCCAGAACGAAAGAGCCTGCAGATGTTGGGATGCCCGGAGATGGCCCAATCGGAAGGGTTTGAATCGTTGATAAGTTTACCAAATCGAGCACATACATCGTGCTTGATTGCTGACCTTGGAGTTGAACCAAGAGCCCTGCTGAGGTGTGAATTGGTGCATGCCTGATCTTGCCGTCTCCTAAGTCAACAGAACGCGTTGTCCCATTGGGTGCAACACCCCACAGTACACCTGATTCATCGCCCAAGAAATATTCCCCTGCGCCAACGGCCACCCCATTTCGCCAACCAAGTCCAGTGGTGGCCTCCATGGTCAACGAACCATCAGAAGCACACAGAGAAACGAGTCCCGTGCGCGTCGGAACAACGATTTGATCCTCATCCACCGCCATCACCCCGGTCACGCCCCAAGTCACCTGTTCTGTTTCGTAGGACCAAAGGAGGGCCCCATCGCTTGGTGAACGGGCTTCTACAGTGCCATCAGACCACCCAACGACCATCATTTCAGGCCAAGTGCCACACGAGCCGTTGCCGGGCATAAGATGGAGGAGTGGCGCCATGTCATGATGGGTGGATTGAGCATTGGACTCGCTCCACACCAACTCGCCTTCGAGCGTAAAGGAGGCAACGGTCGGGACTGAACTTCCGCCCCATGAAGCTGAGGTTCGAACAAATAACCGCTCACCAACAAAAAGAGGCGCTGTCGTGATGTAAGCATCACCAAAATCGTGACTCCATTGAAGGGTAAAATCTTCTTCGAAGGGGGTCGATTCTGCTTGGACGTGAGGCAATGGAAGCAAAAAGAGAACGAGGACGCCAACAAGAAGCAGGCGACATCGCATCGCAATCACTCCATCTTGCTTTGAATGGCTGCTCGTAAAAGTGCACTAACGACCTTTCCGTCAGCCGCACCCACCGCTTGCATAACAACGCCCATCAAAGGGCCCATGGCGCCCATGCCACGTTCCTTGACAAAATCTGAACGCTCTTCCACAATGGCTTGGATGGTTGAAGCAAGGTCGCCCTCATCGGCTGGCTTGTAGCCATTGGCCTCGCCATAGGCTGCGATTTGCTCGAGGGTTGGTTGTTGGCCAACAAACGCTGCAATGATGTCGTTCATTGATTCCCGTGTAAGATCGCCCTGCTCTTTGACCTTCAGAACATTTGCACACAGTTCTGGATGCGCTTCATCATTTTCCAAAACCACGCTCGCCCAGCCTTTGTGAGGCAATTCACCGACGTGATCCACATAGATGTCATCAAGTTCACGAGCAACGAGTTGCTTTGCTTGATCCGAAGAAACATCGTAGCCAGCCATACGCTCTTCACGTTCTTGGTCGCTCATTGGGAGGCTCGACATCGTGGATTGCCATCGGTCAGAATCAATGACAATTGAAGGGACATCGGTTTCGGGGTACATTCTGGCGCCGCCGGGCAATGGCCGCATTGGGGAAGTGGTTCCATCATCTGGGGCGCCTTTCTTGACCACCACATTCCGAACTTCCTGCGGGATCCTGTGCCAAGCCATTCGAGCGCGTTGGAGCACGCTTTCAAGCGCAAGTTCGGCTTGCCATTGGGGTGCTAAGCAAAGAATGAATCCGTCCTCGGGAGTCAATGAGAGTGCGATGCGGACATGCTCGACATGCTCTTGTTCAATCCCGTAAGCTGGAAGTTCGTCCGAGTGGAAGACGCCCTTAACGCCAGCGAGTTTTGCTGCACCAGCGAGTTCTCGACCAAGTCGTGGCAGTTGAGCGCCTTCATTGTCGAGTTGCTTGGTGCCAATCTTGCCGTTGAGTCCCGCCAAGGGGAGCCCAAGCATGACATGGCCCTTCGAAAGACCGCCTTTGACCATCTTCGAGTCGCATGAGTCGAAGGAAGTTGAAACATCAACGAGGTTGAGTGGCAGATGTTCTGAGACGGTGGTGGCAATGGAAGATTCCAATTCCAAATCGTCACTTCGTCGATCGGGTGGAAGCGGAGCGAGGTTAAGCATGCTCCTCAACTCATTCGCAAGTCGGTAGAAGTGCAACTGCCGAGACATTTCCAATCGGATGATGCGAGGGATCCAGTTGAGGTCTTGACATCCTTTGATTTCGACACGGTCACCACAGGCCAATGACACATTGAGGTCCTGTCGAATGCTGCCAAGACCTCGGCGTACCTTTCGGGTTTGCCGCAGCACTCGACCAAGCGCCATTGAAGTGACTTGTGCGTGCTCTGGAGAAATGACGTCTGGTGCTGTTGCAATTTCAATGAGGGGGAGGCCCAGCCGATCAAGGTTGTAGATGACCATTTCACCATTTGGAGTAGAAAGGGTGTCGAGCTTTCGAGCACTGTCCTCTTCCAAACAAAGCACATCGATTCCCACGGGACCTCCGTCTGTTTGCAGTGTCCCGTCTGTTGCGACCAGGGAGGTTCGTTGAAACCCACTCGTGTTTGAACCATCGACCACTGTTTTTCTCATGGTTTGGAGCAGAGAAACTGGCTTTGCATCGAGAAGCGCTGAGACCGTCAATGCGATTTGGATGGCGTCTTCATCGTGATCGAGTGGTGGTTGATCGTCGAGTTCAATCAGTCCAGCGTTGGGGCTTTGAACATAGACGAAGGAACGGTTTCGACGAGATTCAAACCGTGCAGCAATGTCGATTGCACCACCTTCTCCACGTGCAGGCCGAAGCTTACGTTCAAACCGCTTCCAATCGGATGGAACCGTGTCGATGGTGATATCGTAGAGAAGTCCAGGCTGCCGGGAATGGAGTTTTCCTGTCGCCAATTGCTGGTGCACTTCAATACCGCACATGAAGCCAAGTTGTTCAGGAACGAGGGCTGAAGCATCCGCAACTTCACCAACTGGTTCAGTGGTATGAGGTTCGGCCATGAGTCCACCCAAGTGTTCATCCTTCAAGATTCAAACCCATGAACATCAAGGGATTCCGTGGGTGTCGTAACCGCCCGGACGGAACAGGCGACCTTCTTGATGGAACTTCTCAAGGATGTCTTCTGCAGTGTTTCGGTCAATCTTGTGACGTTCGGCTTCATTCAGTACGTCGTTGTGTTGGGCGATGCCGTTGTTGTCCGCAGCAAGCGTGGATACAATGTTGAACATTGATTTCTCACGGTTCCGGGCGGTGCCCTTTTGTCCTGTTTGAAGGGCAGTTTCATCGAAGTTTCCGCCCATGAGATCTTCTCGCCAGATTCGTGTAAGGCGGATGGCGCGTTCTGCGTCTTCCAATGTCGCCACCTGTGAGAGGCGAATCCGTGCGCTGGCCTCAGCCAATCGTGCCAATGCTTCGAGGGAACGGGCGGTAATGGCGACGGTGTCAGAAAAGTCGCCAACTTGCTTACGAGTTTCGACATAAAAATTGACAATTTTCTCGCGGGCTTCGGGGACCATCGTTGGGTGAATGCTTCGCTTTGCATAGGCCACATATTTTCGAATTAAATCTCGAGAAAGGACTTCTCCATGGGTTTCGGATTTCTTAACACCTGCCTCAGCGGCTGACTTCGATGGGTCGGGCGCAGAGCCTTCGTTCACCAGCAATTCACTGACGCCAAGCAACCGATTGTCGATGATGTGTTTTGCAATCTTTGCATCTTTTTCCATTTCTGGGTCATCGGTCAACAACCAAATCACGTCAAATCGAGACACGAGCGGTGGGGCAAGGTTGATTTGCGCCGTGAAAGGCACTTCTGAGACTGGCTCAAAACGGCCGCTTTTCGGGTTCGCCGCAGCAAGAACCGCGCATCGAGTTCGCAGGCTTGCGTTGATGCCCGCTTTGGAAATGGAAATTTTCTGTTGTTCCATAGCTTCGTGCATGCTTGAACGATCCCCTTCATTCATTTTGTCGAATTCGTCAATCGCTGCCAATCCTAAATCAGCAAGAACAAGCGCACCGGCTTCGAGCGTCCAGCGACCATCTGCGGCAGCATCTTGGACCGCTGCTGCGGTCAGACCAGCTGCTGAAGCCGACTGGCCAGAAGTGAACCGTCCACGTGGTGAAATGTCGGCCATGTAATTGAGGAGTTGCGATTTTGCAACACCGGGGTCTCCCATGAGAAGGATGTGAAGGTCACCCCGATTTCGAGTACCATCTGCATTGAGCCGAGCAACACCGCCAAACAACTGAAGCATGAGCGACCGTTTCACCATCTCCATTCCAAAAATGGAAGGTGCGATGCTGTTCGTGAACACATCATAGATATCAGCGCGTCGAGCGAGTTCCTTAATCTCTAATTCTTCATCCTCGGTGATGACAATTTCTTCAAGCGGAATGTTTTGGCGTTCGAGTGAGTGAATTCGAAGGAAGATGTCGAAAACCGGTGTGTCTTTTCCGCCTTTACGTTGAGAACGAATAAACAAAACCCCATTCGCTTTGACACGGTCCCCAGGATTGAGTTTTCCTGCAAGATCATGTTCGACGATGCAAAGGATTCGTTCTGGTTGAATTCCACCCTTCATTTGTTCTGGTAATTCTTGCAGTTCTACGAATTGTGAGTTGATGAGGATGGAGTCTTGTTGCTTCAATTCAAACCGAGTTTGGCGTTTTGCGCGACCGCACCCCCCGTCGATTTGTTGGCATTCAATCGGTTCAATCAATTCTTGTTCGTTCGGCTGGTTGATGACCATCGTGTGTCCGCAGCCAACACATTCGAAGGTTGCAGCGTAAATTCGTGGACGGACACCGGTGATTTTGGTTGCAACGGCATCGATTGCCAGCATATGGCTAATGTCGTCAGCTCTCAATTGTGAGACCGTTCGAATCTGATCGCTTGGGAGGTGAACGATTCGGACAAAGGGGTACATATTGCTGTGACCCGCATCGATTAGGAATTGACGAAGGGCTTGATTTGAAGCGTGAAAGTGGAGTTCTGGGTGCTCCACAATGTCATGTGCAAATTCGTGATCAAACCCTTCAATCACACGGTATGAAACTTCAAGGGATTGTTCGTCAGGCCACATCTGTGCAAGGTTGTGCACCGCTTCAGCGAAGTGATCCTGAATGAGGGATGTCCAGCGGGCGGGAAGGTCAAATTCTTGCAACATTTTGAACACCATAGGACGTTGTTTGCCAACCGAACTTTCATTCTGTAGCGTCAACCGTTTATGAGCGTATCTTCAAAGAATTGCCACCCCTTCATTTCCACTGGAAGGTGTGAACGCTTGAGTCCCCTCTTTTTGCTAAACGAGAGCGTCCACTGGCCGAGCGCCAGAACCGCATCATCCATGTGCAACTACCTCAAGGCTCAGCCATGCCCGACCATGCGTTCGCCCCGACACTTGGCCTGCTTGACCGGTGGAGTTTCGATTCACCTTTGTTGGCCAATCGATTGGGAGACCCCACAGAGCGAGAAGTGCTCGTTCACATTCCACCTGAAGGTGTTGAAGCAATGGCGCAAGGCAAGCAACTTGGTGTTGTCATTTACCTCGCCCCCTTCACATCCTCGGGTCCTGCTCGCGCTGGTTGGAAGGCGTTTGCAGAAACGATCCCTCAACGCCATGAACGGTTGGTTAAGCAAGGCAAAATGGACCCCGTGATTCTTGTCATGCCTGATACATTCACCAGTCTTGGCGGCAACCAGTTCGTCGATTCGCCCGTGTTGGGGCAATGGTCCTCATGGTTGAGTCAAGCGCTCAAGCCTGCTGTGTTTGAACGGTATGCTACCAATGGAAAAGCAGCCCTTGTTGGCAAATCGTCAGGCGGCTACGGAGCTGTTGTCAATGCTATGATCACGCCTGGTTGCTGGGATGCGGTTGCATGCCATTCAGGTGATGTCGGCTTTGAGATGATGTTCAAGCCAACCTTTGGAGAAACCCTAACCCACGTGGCAGCCCATGGTGGTGCTGCGAAGTACGTCAGCCATGTGCGCGCTGCGCCTAAGCTCTCAGGGCCCGATTTCCACACGCTGATGATCTGTGCAATGGCTGCCTCCTACGATCCAAGAGACCCATCGTCAACCAATCCGCTTGGCATTGAGTTGCCTGTCGAGGCGAGAACGGGTGAAG
>Ga0206677_10004683_pt1 | contig 11048 bp, 10 predicted proteins | sample M130m12015metaG_FD_155475 | JGI IMG/M metagenome (GOLD analysis project Ga0206677, IMG submission 155475) | Ammonia-oxidizing marine archaeal communities from Monterey Bay, California, United States - M1 30m 12015 | ecosystem: Environmental > Aquatic > Marine > Intertidal zone | place: USA... | reverse complement strand
GGGTCTCTTAATAGTCATCTCGGGCCCTACGTTTTTATAACTATAGGGATGGACCACTTCAAAGAGGGAGGCTCATTTGTACGCCGCCAGTGGGATCTTGTTTATTTGTTGAGTGTGCTGTGGGCAGTTACCAATGGAAACAGAAACACTTACGATCTGGCCGTTCTACCTGGCGATCTTTGTGGCTTTGATGATGATCACATTCACTCCTGCAATTTCCATGAATCTGCCGAATTTGCTTTGGAACTGATCGCTTCGGTCAAGTCAGAGCTGCGATAATGCCGCGCAGTTCTGACAACCCTCGTAACCGCCCAATGAGCGTATAGCCGGGTTGGAATTCGCGAAGACCATCGGACAATAATGCATGACCATGATCTGCGCGAAAGGGTAGGTCAAAATCGTGACTTGCTTCAGCTTCAAGCAGCTCATCAATCACAGCAACTAAGTCCACATCACCCTCCAAGTGGGCGCTCTCAGTAAACGATCCATCGGGCTGTTTGACAACATTTCGCAGATGTACAAAGTGGATACGAGATGCAAAGGTGCGAACGATCGTTGGAATATCGTTGTCGGGATGTGCCCCAAGGGATCCGGTGCATAATGTTAGCCCATTGGCAGGCGCATCAACGGCGTCCATGATCCACGCAATATCATCAGCGGTGGATACGACCCTAGGCAACCCAAGGATGTCACTCGGCGGATCATCGGGGTGGATGCATAGCTTGATACCCAGCTCGGTTGCAGTCGGAATAACTTCGTTTAAGAATACCTTGAGGTTGGCGCGTAAATCATCATGGGAAAATCCAGCGTAACTTTCTAAGACAAGTTTCAGCCCATCAATGTCATAACGATCCATAGCACCGGGTAACCCCGCCATAATCGTCTGCAATAGTTTTTTTTGATCTGCCTTTGAGCTGTTCTGAAACCAGGTGCTTCCTGCTGCGATGGCGTTGGGATGATAATCGTCGCGCGCTGCGTTTCGCCCTAATATATGCACTTCAAATGCAGCCATCTTTGCGGCAGAGAAATGCAAACAAGTGCCGCCACGCACCACAGGGGCAGCAAGATCAGTACGTGTCCAATCAAGAATTGGCATGAAGTTGTAGCAGACCGTTTTGATACCTTCGGCTGCTAAGTTCTTGAGAGATGTGCGGTAGTTGGCAAAAAGTGTTCGCAGGTCGCCCGTTCCGCGTTTGATGTCTTCATGCACGGGCAGACTTTCAACTACGTCCCATGTGAAGCCGGCGGCCTCGATTTCGGATTTACGCGCAGCAATGAGATTCGTTGGCCATACCTCTCCATAGGGAATAGCATGTAGTGCGCTCACGATCCCAGCAGAGCCGGTTTGTGCGACCTCGCCCAAAGCTATCGGATCAAATTCACCAAACCACCTCCAAGTTTCACGCATCAGATGTTGTCCTTTTTATGTGCTTTCCAAATGGCATAACTATCTAATGTTGCAGGATCAGTTGGTGGATAAAGCCCGCGGATTGATGCGCCTTGGCTAACTTGTTCGAGAACGAATTCTTCGAATAATTCCATTTCACCGGTTTCAGCGGCTATTTCATCAGCCAGATGACGCGGAATAATCATGACGCCATCTCCGTCGCCCATGACTATGTCGCCGGGATAGACGGCTACACCTCCGCATGCAATTGGAAGACCTAAATCTACTGCGTGGTGCTTAGTCAGGTTTGTTGGCGCCGAAGGTTTCACTGCAAACACAGGCATGTCCAAAGCGGCAGCTCCGCGCGCATCCCGAATACCGCCGTCGCTGACAACACCAGCAACACCTCGTATCTGACAGCGGGTCAACAGAATAGACCCTGCAGAGGCAGCGGACGCATCTTGCCTGCAATCCATTATCAAAACTGAGCCTTTGGGGCACTCCTCGACGGCAACGCGTTGCGGATGATCTTGTTCGCGAAATGCATCTAGCGGATCGGTATCTGGGCGCGTTGGAATATAACGCAGAGTATATGCTGGCCCAACCAAGGTTTTGACATTGGGGTTAAGTGGCAGCGCTCCTTGAATATAGGCGTTTTGATATCCCCGTTTGAAAAGCAGTGTTGCAACACTTGCGGTACTTGCCTGGGCCAAAAGGGAAAGCGTTTCAGTCAGCAATTCGATGTGTTCTGCAGACTGTGGATTTGGCATTAGCTAAGATTTTCCTGATCAAATGACACAAGCGCGCCGCGTTCTTGCACAACATTTCGTGACAAGGCACAAGCGTAAGCTATGCCATTTGCCAACGTATCACCAGCAGCGTGACGCGCAAAAATACCCGCGTTGAAGCTATCGCCGGCGGCGGTTGAATCAACAAGGGTCTCTACTGGCCTGACGGGTACCTCGCTAGAAGAATTTCCTTCAGCATAAAACACAGAATTAGCCCCATTTTTGACGACTGCTGTTACAGCGCCAGCCTTTAAATATCGATCTGCTGTAGCTTGTGGAGATGCGTCACCAAACCAATCTGCTTCATCCTCAAATGAAGGTAATACGATGTCGCATACTTCAGCCGCTTGCATAATAGTTTGCTTCATCTCCTCATCAGAAGACCAAAGCCGTGGACGTAAGTTGGGGTCAAAGGCGATGGTTTTGCCTGCGTGACGTGCGTTTAGCGCCGTGGCAAGTAACGTTGCACGCGCTTCCGGTGACAAGATGGCCAGTGTGATACCTGAAAAGTAGATTATGTCAGAGGCATCCATCGCCACCTGTAATGCAACGGGATCATCAGCAAGGGTTTTGGCTGCAGATTGCCCACGCCAATATGAAAAACTGCGCTCACCCTGATCAAGCGTGATCATGTATAATCCTACAGTTTTTCCCTTGGCCACTTGCACAAAGCTATCGTTGATACCGCTGTCGCGCATGAGTGCCATCATCTTATTAGATGTCGCATCGTCACCAACAGAGGTAAGATAGGAAACATGTACATCAGGGGCACAGCGGGCCAAATACCACGCGGTGTTAAACGTATCGCCTGCAAAACCCAACCGAAGATCGCCTTCCATTTCGGTTGGGGCCAGTTCGGCCATGCATTCGCCAATCGCCAAAAAACGCATCACGTGACCTTTCTAAGAAAACAGCATGCCGCCATTCAAGTCGATATTTGTGCCTGTAATGAAAGCGCTATCGTCTGTTGCAAGAAACACGATCAGGTTCGCGGCATCGTCTACGTGGCCTTGGCGCTTCATCGGTGCGTTCGCCTCAAACCCACGACGGCCAGCGTCTGGAGTATGGATATTGTGGAAATCCGTGTCGATCATACCGGGGCACAGTGCGTTGACCCGCACGTCTGGTCCGACTTCTTTGGCAAGCCCGCGTGTCATCGTCATCACCGCGCCCTTGGACGTGGCGTAAGCCAATGAACCGGGGCCGCCGCCATCGCGGCCCGCTTGAGACGCAAGGTTCACAATTACGCCTTTGGTCATATGCTCCAAACACGCCTTGGTCATCATGAATGTGCTTGTTAGGTTGAGGGTCATCACCTTGTTCCAATGGGCAAGATCCATTTCGGCCATGGTTTTGCGTGCCACCAACCCGCCTGCATTGTTCACCAACACGTCAATGGCACCATATGTATCGACTGTAGCCTTGACCAATTTATCGACGCCTTCTTGGACGTTTAGGTCAGCTTGCACAGCAATAGCTTTGCCTCCAGCAGCCGTGATTTCAGCGACAACGGTATCTGCGCCTTCAGAGCTTTCGAAATAGCTAAGAGCGACATTCGCGCCTTCAGCGGCAAGTTTCTTGGCCGCTGCGGCACCAATATCACGTCCGCCACCAGTGATGATGGCTGTTTTTCCAGCAAGTTTCATTGTCACGTCCTTTGGTGCGATTTAACTTTTTAGCGTCATAAAGTAGTCAAAGATTTCTGGCACATTACCATCACCCATGCCTGCGTTTACCGCCGCCTGCAGGTTGTTGGACGTGCCTTCCGCGATCTCAGCGCGGGTGTCCATGTCTTCGACCATCTTCAGGAAATAGCCCAAGTCTTTGTTCGCGTTATTAAGCGAGAAACCAAGGTCGCTTACGTTATCGACCGCGTATTTCTTGGCAAATCCCATGAAAGGTGAATTTGATGGGCCAGCCGACATAATGTCAAACAATTGCGCGCGGTCAACGCCTGCACGGTCAGCGACGGCAAAGGCTTGGCTCATGGCGGTGACGGTAGTCATGCCCATGAAGTTATTGATCAGTTTGGTCACATGACCCGCGCCCAAAGCGCCAAGGTGGAATACGTTTTCGCCTTGGTCGTCCAGAACCGGTTTGACCTTGTCATATGTGGCTTGGTCGCCGGCTGCCATGATGTTGAGCAATCCGTCCTTGGCATGCGCGGGCGTGCGGCCCAATGGAGCGTCGATCATGCCCGCACCCTTGGCGGCTAAGTCGGCGCCGATTTTGCGCGTCGATGCAGGAACGGATGTGCCAAAATCAATAACAGTTGCGCCCTCTTTGATGCCCGCTAAAATGCCATCTTCGCCGTAGATCAAGCTTTCGACAACTTCGGATGTTGTAACGCACAGCATGACGATATCGCAGGCCTCTGCCATTTCCTTGGGAGTCGTCGCAATCCGCGCATTCCCTCGTGCAGTGACGGCATCAAGCGCTTCTTGTTTGCGGGCCATCACGACCATTTCGTACCCGCGTGTTTGCAGGTTTTCGACCATATTGCCGCCCATGAGGCCAAGGCCGATAAAGCCGATTACTGGTTTGGTCATGATAAATACTCCGTTACGTTATGTATGATCAAAGGAAGTCTTCGCGTTGCGGCGTAAAGACATCCAAAAGCGTGCCCGCCTCGAGGCAGGTCGCGCCATGTTCGATGTTGGGTTGTTTATAAAGTGAGTCGCCAGCGCTCACGACGTAGGTATCATCGCCCACGGTGAATTCAAATTTGCCGGACATCACATAGGTGATTTGTTCGTGTATATGGTGATGCAGTGGCGCGGTGGTGCCCGCGTCGAAATGCACTTCGACGATCATCAGATTGTCGTTATGCGCGCCTATTTTGCGTGACAGACCATCGGCCACTGTTTCCAGTTTGCCGTCTTGTCCTGGGAAGTGGTTTCTGACAGTCATTTTCAGTCCTTAGCTATTGGCGAGTTTCTTCATCACGATGCGGAAGGTGTGTTCTTCGGGGTCGGTGAAATACAGATCAGCGTCATAGCCCTGATCATCCATGAAGTTGAAAATCCGCTTTGGTGCATCGAGCTTATAGGGCACCAAAAGCGTCGCAATCCGGTGGCGCGTCGCGGCGGGATAATGCGCTTTTAGCACTGTGCTAACAGGCAGTCCTTCGTAATCAGTGGGATTGACATCGGCATAGCCAGTCTCTTGGCTGATTTGCGGTTTGCCAGCTTCGGACCAGACAACTTGGCCGTAGAATCCAGCCTTTTCTCCAGTATTACGGAACGATGATTTGCCCAGGTCATAAGGATTGTTGGCGTGCAGCAGCCAGTCGATGGTAACAGGTGTTTTTGCGTCAACCTTATCGATGATCACGAAATAGGAATTGCGCACAAAGTAAATTTCGCGCTCTGCCCGGGTGACCTCGGGCGATAGGCTTTGGTAAGCACCTGTAGCATCGCCGCGGATGAGGTAGTGATCGTCGTGGGTTTCGGCGGCAATGATGCTGCCAGCTGCAGCCATGGCCCTGGACTTATCCTTTTCTGCATACTGCCCTTTGCCATTGATTAAGATCGCGTTTTTTGACCGCGTCTGGCGTCGCCAAGACTGGTGCATGGACGAGTTGAAGGCGACGTAATGCCCGGACTGGATCGCCATGTCCTCGCCAAAGGCGGACATGCAGAAAGAGTTTTGATCACCGTGGCTGTGGCTGATTGATCCGAACTGCGACGACTTGAATACGAAGTGAACATGGCTGTCGGGATTGTCCATCGCGTGTTGTACGCCGACCCAACCGATGCCTTTGAAGTGGCGCAGGCCGCTTTCAGGTGGGGTAGCAGGGACCACTGGGAAGTCGGTTTGGAACACGAGTTCATCGAAATTCGTATCCCACCAACCCCAGTTATAGAACGCCATTTCTGTGCCTGGGTTTGTGCGCAAGTTTTCGTCGCAATACCATTGATATGCACCATTGCCAGTAGCCCCTGCGAATTGACGCAGGTTCAGGCCGGTTTTCACGCAAGGAAGATCACCCATGGTGCTATCGTCACCCATGGTGGCGCGGCGTGTATTCGGTGCCTTGCAATAAAGCGGGAAATCGCCCGTGTTTTGGAAGAACGGACGTTTGTATAGATCAAGCCCCATGTAGGACTTCAGCCTGTTCGCCGCGTCGATCAAATAGGCGATGCCCATCATCCAGTAATGCGTGCCCTCGGCCCAGCCTCCATCGCTGTCGCCCCATGGCGAATAGACGGTAGACAGGAATTCGATGCAGTAGTTCAGCCAGTCGCGCGCTTCGTCATCTTCGTCGTCACCCAGTAGTGCAATGCAGGCGGGCACGATTACCAATGACACTGAGCGTACTGCGTGGCTATCATACGGGAACAGATGGATTTTGGCATTCAGAATCGCGTGTTCAGCGATGTCACGAGTGCGTTCTAGCAACGCGGCACGGACGATTGTGCGCTCTTCCTCGGACAGCTGGTCATGCAACCAGTCGTAGCCCCACGCCAGCGCATTACAAACGCGGTAGGCCCATTCATCGGTATAGGCGCGCGATGTTACGCCCATCGGGTCCCAGCTTGCGACTTCTAGCAGCCACTCTTTTGCGCGGACGGTCATGGCGGCGTCGCCGGTGACTTTGCCTCCAATGGCAAGATGGCGGATCGCGTACCAGACCTCTTGCAGATCGATATAGGTTTGCCTCCAGATTGGGGGCGTTCGCTGGTGGTTGGGATATCCTGCAGGTTCGCGAATGATGTCGCGGTCCATCCATGGTGCCACGGACTTTTCGTGAAACGTGGACCATGTGCAGTGATCGGGATCTGCCTTCACAGCATCCATGAAATCGCCCAAACGGTCGTTGGTCATCCACAGGCGCGGGTGGTCCATCGCTGCGTTTTTCAGACGCTCATTACGTGCCAGCAGGGGCGTTTCAGCCAAGCCTTCTACGATCGTGAAACTGCGTGGTGTGCTCCATGTGCTGGTCACAGCATCGCCGTCCCACGTGGCATAAGACCAGTGGTAATCTGCAGGCGCAAGTATGGTATCAGGGGTGAAGAAGTTCAGCGGCAGATCGGTGAACTGCTGCGTTTTGCCTTTGGGAAATGTCCGATCGGTCGAGAGGCGCAGCACATAGCGCGCATCATCATCAACTACCGGAATCCACATGAAACGGGGCGGGTTTTCTGTAACAACTGTGTCGGCAGTCGGACTATATTGAATAGTCAAACGCCCTGCTTTTGGCTCGTCGAGAAGGGGAAGAGTGTTGTCCGACATAGATCAGAATTCCTGCGTAAAACTGGTGGGGTAGGGGCGGCACCGAATGCCGCCCCAGTTGGTTTAGTTGTACTGACGGTCGTATGCAGATTGCATCGCGGCCAGAACGTCGTTGAAGCCCATCTTGTCGAGTGTGGCCATGTAGTCGTCCCACTCTTCTTCGATGCCGCCACCAAGGACCCAAGCCTGCTGACGTTCCAGCATGTAGGTCCGGATTTGACTCCATTTTTTGTCGTAGACGCCCTGTTCTTCTTCGTTGAAGGCGACGCCCAAGAACTGCTCAACCAAGAAATCGCCAGCGTCATATAGTTCGATGCCTTTGACCGCGGATGGGTTTGTCCACTGGATTTCATATTTGAAATCTTGCGGGTATCCGCGTTGAATCTGTGCACCCACTTGGTAAAGTTGGCTGTTCACTGGACCAGCATCCATGAATTCCTTGGTGAAGATCGCTTCGCCATCTTCAACTTCATAGTGCGTGCCCTCGATACCAAAGTTCGCTAAACGACGACCTTCTGGAGTGAAGAAGAAGTCGAAGTACTTGATCGTTGTTACTGGATCAGGGTTCGTGTACGAGATCGCCCAACCATCAGGTTTCACTGGAATACGGCGGTGTTCAGCCATCTGCACTCCAGAGATGGAAGCTGGTGGCTCTATAACCGCAAGGTCAAAGCCTTCGATTTTGTCGCGCAGCTTCGGGTTATATCCAGATGTAGAAGCAAACCAATCGTGGGTCATACCACCAAGGTTTTCAGACAGAAGATATTCGCGCGCGGTTGAACCACGGGTAAAGACTTCGGCGTCGATCAAGCCTTCGTTGTACCATTGATTGATGTTCTTGATACCTTCACGGTATCCTTCGCCAGCATAGCCATGGGCGATTTTACCATCTTGAACTAAGAAATCGTGCGCAGTGTCAGAACCAGAAGAGCGACCATCCCAAAGTGTGACCAAGCGCAACAGCTCTTGCCACTGACGTACGAAGAACGGTACCTCGTCCTTCAGGCCGTTGCCGTTCGGGTCATCGTTGCGGAAAGCAGTCAGAACAGTGTGCAGCTCTTCGACGTTCGTTGGTACTTCTAGGCCCAGCTTGTCGAGCCAGTCCTGGCGCATCCAATAGGCGCGGCCATACTTACCGTCTGGAAGGTAAGGAATGTAGTAAAGGTTGCCGTCAAACGACGAAACAGCAGCCATTTTTTCAGGATACTTATCAAAGTAAGCCTTCATATTTGGCGCGTGCTCGGCGATTAGATCGTTCAATGGAACAAACGCACCCTGTGGTCCATATTCGTTAACCATGTCTTTGATTTTATCACCGCCAACGATATGAGGCATATCACCAGAAGCAAGCATAAGGTTGTGCGCTTCTTTGGAGCTTGGTGTGTTTGTACCAAAGGTCTCGCCGATCAAGGATACGCCCGTCAGCGCGCGCGCGGCCTGCTCGACTGGCCATTCAGAATCGTAGAAATAACGTTTGTTGTGCAGGTGAACAGTCAGTTCGACTGGTTCATCTGTGATCCGAAGATGTCCGTCTGCGAACGCAGGCGTCACCATCGCTGTGGACAGCATTGCGGCTGCCATCATCGTGAGTTTACGCATATATATTTCCTCCCATTATGCGGTTGATTTTGGTCTCTTTCACTTCAACGACTATTCTTTCACGCCTCCCAGCATGATGCCTTTGTTGAAGTATTTCTGAATAAACGGATAGAATATAAGGACAGGAATGATGGAACACACCATGATGGCTGCTGTGACGGTTTCGCCCGAATAGCTGAAGTTCATTACCTGTAACCCGAACTCTTCGTCGTCACTGAGTGTAGCGATTACTTGGCGTAAATATACCTGAAGGGGGATTTTTTGTTCATCCTTTAGAACTATCATTGCCCAGAAAAATCCATTCCAGCGCGCAACCATGCAAAACAGAATGATCGTTGCGAGTGCAGGTTTGGAAAGTGGAATGAATACTTTCCATAATACTTGAAATTCGTTTGCACCATCCATGCGTGCTGCTTCTTCAAATGACTGTGGAATGGCTTCAAAGAAGTTACGCAGCAGAATAATGTTAAAGGCGTTGCAGGCGAATGCAATTATCAGGCCCCAATAGCTATCCATTAGATTGAGATCGCGCATGTTCAGAAAGAAGGGTATCAAGCCTGCGTTGAACCACATCGTAAAGGCAACAAAAAGATTAAAAAACCGTCGCCCAATTAGCTGTGGACGCGACAATGCGTAAGCTCCGGGAACGATAATAAGTAAGCTTACGAAAGTGCCCCCAAACGTGTAGATGAATGTGTTAACATATGACGTCCAGAACAATGGTTCGGCCAGAATATATTGATAAGCGGAAAGTGTCGCAGCAATAGGACGGTAAACTACCACACCCGCACTCGCCGCGGATCCGTCGCTAAACGAGACGGCCGCGATGTAGATGAATGGATAGAGTGTTGATAGTGTGAACAGCGCGATCAACACCATGTTGATGTAAACGAATAACTTGTCGCTACGGGAATAGAGATTCATGTTAGCCATTGTCTGCCTCCTACCAAAGCGATGTGCGTGAATAACGCTTAGAAATTGTGTTGGCGGTCATTACCAAAACAAAGGCAATGACAGCGTTGAACAGTCCTGCAGCGGCAGCAAGATCATATTGTGCGCCCTGCACGCCTTGGCGATAAATGAAAGTGTTAATAACATCCGCAGTCTCGTAAGTGGACGGCTGATATAGCACAATGATCAGTTCAAATCCGACTTCCAGCAGGTTACCGATCCGAATGATCAACATGATTATGATTGTCGGCAAAATCGATGGCAGCGTAATTTTCCACATCATCTGCCAACGGCTTGCACCATCAACAACCGCAGATTCATACAGCGAGGGGTTCACACCTGCGATTGCGGCCAAAAATACAATTGAAGAAAACCCTGCCTCTTGCCAAATGCCCGAGCCGATAAAAATTGGCCTGAACCACTCCGGTTTGATCAAAAAATAGATCGGTTCGACGCCCAACCACCCCAGGAATGTATTTACGATACCGGCAGTTGGCGAAAAGGCTGTGATCACGATACCAGCGATAATGACAGTTGAAATAAAGTGAGGTAAATAGACAACTGTTTGAGCCGTGCGTTTGAACACCTGATTGGTGATCTCATTGAACATCAAAGCCAGAATGATTGGCATTGGGAAACCAAAGCAAAGGCTTAGCATACTGATCATAAATGTGTTGCGCAGAGCGCGCATGAACTGGTCACTACCGAACAGTGTTTGGAAGTGTTCAAAGCCGATCCAAGGGCTGGCGCCAATGCCACGGAAAATTGAATAGTCTTTGAATGCAATTTGAAGACCGTACATCGGTTTATACAAGAAAACTGTGAACCAAATGATCATTGGCAGTAGCAAAATGTAAATTTGCCACTCTCTTTTAAAATGGTCGTAAAGGCGGAGCACACGACCATTCAAATTAGCTTTTGGATCACTCATTTGCTTAGCTCCCCAGGTTTAACGCTTGACCTGTTTCGCCATCGAAAAGCTTCACAAGTGAGGATGCAACGTGGATCTCAGTAACTCCTGACAGGTGCCTTATATCGCCGTGAGTATCGGCTTTGAACACCACTTCGTTTCCTTCGAACCGTCCATG
>Ga0206677_10004682_pt1 | contig 11049 bp, 16 predicted proteins | sample M130m12015metaG_FD_155475 | JGI IMG/M metagenome (GOLD analysis project Ga0206677, IMG submission 155475) | Ammonia-oxidizing marine archaeal communities from Monterey Bay, California, United States - M1 30m 12015 | ecosystem: Environmental > Aquatic > Marine > Intertidal zone | place: USA... | reverse complement strand
AGTGTCCTGTGGGGTATTGGAAGTCGTAGTACGTCTAGGTGTATCGGTGTGTAGTATGTCGTTACCACCGATAAACATGATTTTATCAATGTTAAAACCATTAGACTTATCTAGTAAACCCTCTACTCCTTCAAGCACTCTCTTTACTGCTATGTTTTGGTCGTAGTCTGTTCCAGTTTCATAAGCTGTGCAGAGTTTACCGATATGTATGTCTGCTGGGTCTATGATTAATAGGTGTCCATCCTTTGATTTCTTGCGTTTTATAGTTGGGTATTTAGGCGCATAGTCTCTGAACTCTTCTAGTAGTTCATCACGCATCTTCTCAATACCAATCTGCTCTGGAGTTTTGTAGTTAGGATTCTTAAAGTATAGACTAGCATCTTCTGACTTAATCCAGCCACTTTTGACGCTGTCAACATCTAGACCAGCAGCTTCTGCCTCGTCTTTGATTCTTCTAAATTGCTCAAGTACTTTAACTTCATCTTCTCGAAGTCTATAACGTCTTGAACTTTTACTGCTTTCTTCAGCTCTTTCGTGCGCTGGTTTGTTAGTTCTTTTGTCTCGTTTTTTCATATAGATAAATTAAGATAATTCCAAGCAATATAAGAATAATAATTAACTTGTTCCATAACTTGCTGTCTGCCTTTGCTATATGCTTTGCAGTTTTCTTATCTTGAAGCTCTAGTTTATACTCTCTTTTGTCTTCTGTTTTCTGCTTTCTGTATTCTCTTCGTTTGTCTTTACGAGTAATATAACGAACCTCTCCTTCTTTAGTTATTACCTTCTCAATAATCTTAGTAATCTCTATGTACACAGTATCATTCTGTATGTAATTACTATCTACTACTGTATTGGTTTGTATAGTGTCGCTTGTTTCTGTGAATGTAGCACCCTTTTTAATAGCTTTGTTCGTGTGTTTCTTAGCCTTGTTTATATGGTACTGAGGAGTACACGAAGCTAGTAGCATCGTTACAATTAGAATGTATCTCATAGCTGTTATTTTGGTGCGTATTCCTTAGAGAACGCCTCTAGTCTTCTTAGCCACCCTCTCAAAAAGCGTTGGTTGTTAGTGTACCTTTGTCTAGCTGTTTGGCTTTTGGCGTTTCTAGGAGTAGCAATGTAGTGAAAAAACAGACGTCTAGCCTCTACGCATTTTGCAAATAGTTCCTTTTCATCTGCTTCGTTGATTGCTGATAGTGTGTTCTTTCCTATGATACCATCTCTAGTTACTCCTAGAACTCTCTGCATTTGTTTTACAGCTGTTCTAGCACCAGAACCCCAAGCCCAAGAAACCAAACAGTCTGCAATGCTTTGATGTTCTATATCGTCTCCTTTTACAGCATCCCAGTATTTAGACTTGAAGATTAAACCCCAGTCTTCGTGATTCATTTCTAAAAATCTTTCTACCTCATCTTTGCCAAATACTCCTACCCAAGCCTTATAAGTTACTCCTTTGTTTGTGTGAATACCATCGACTCCGCAAGTGTAACTACTAGCCGAGTCTTTAACGTCTGAACTTGTACCTCCTTCCCACTTGTAAAAAAATGGAACTATGTTTTTATGATTTGCCATTACTATTCTTTTTTATTGATTCGTAAATATTACCACCAGCTAGAAAAGACAAAAAGGTTAAAAGCTCAGCCAGTACAAACTCGAAATTCTCATAAGTTGTATAGATGAAGCATAGAGGAGTAACTAATATAGTAATCACATAAAGAAAGACAGCCCTTTTAGATGACCTCTTTACAATTACGGATATATGTCTAAATAGTTTTCTCACTCTTTTAGCTTCTTCTTTTTTATTTTGTTGTCTAGTATTTGACCTTTAATTCTGTGATATAAAAATATTGCACCACCAATAGCAAGAGCAAACTGTAAGAAGTTGTTGATGTCATCAAATGTAAGCCACTCGTATATCTTTATGAAACCAGTAGCAGCCAGAGAGAAAATCCCTCCTATGTTTGCCTCTTCGCTATTCATTAGGTCTTTCATTAGATTTCGTATTGCTTCAAGCCGTCTAAAGCTCTTAACATTAGGTTGCCTTCTCCTTCGTAGTTTAAGTTTTCTACTGGGATATCTGCTAACTCAACTCCGTATAGTTTAGCGTTATCAGTTTCTAGCGTTACGTTTAAGCTAATTTCATTACGCAAAGCATGAACTATAATAGAATCAGAATCTACTGTTATTGTAGGCTCTACTAGTTCAGAGTTGAATTGTGGGAATTTGTAAGTTGCCATTTTTCTAACCTTTTAATTCGTTAAGTTCAGCGTATATCTTTAAAAGTTCCGCTTCTTTTTCTGCTATTAATTCTTCACTTGTTGGTTCATCTACTTCGATGAACTTCACTTCTACAAGACCTTTATCGTCGTATATTTCTTCTCTTACTTGCATATTTTTATTTTTTTATAGTTGAATAAGTACTGCCGCCCAAGGGCCTTGGTCGAATGTGTTTGGTTGTCCTGGATTTGGCGCACCAAGTGAATACGCTCTACCAAATGTTCTTAGTATTGTGATTACATTTGAACTAAAACATCCGACCGGAATTAAAACATCCTTTTTTAATCCTCTTACCGTCACATTACAATTAGCTTGAAATGCTAACCAATAAATTTCACCCGCATTAAAAGTGAATGCAGTTGTTGCGGTTTTTATGCCCGTTGTTGACATATCTAAATCAGTACTTGAATACAATAAATTTCCAGGTCTTTTGTCGCTCGCAGTTGGATGATTATTGTCATAAACCATAATCCTACCTAATCCCGTTTGTGCAGTCTGAACATCAATCTTGAATGATGCAGTTGTAAATGTTGACATAGGTATGTATTGAGTGTATAAAATTTCATCAACAACCATTGTGTTATTTTGAAAACTACCGCCCGTAATAGCAGGTGAAGTAGGCCAATTAAACATTGTTCCAGGGTTTGGAGTTTGAAGCCCACCCGCCGAACCGCCACCGCCTGAAATAGCTAAATCGCCACTTCCTAAAACCGAACTTCCGTTGATTGTTTTGATGTTTGTTGCACTTACTAAGGTGTCTTGCTTGTCATCAAGTTCACTTTGCAAATCTGTTTGAGTAGATAAAGTTCCAGTAATACCTCCCCATGCTGCCCCGCTACCGCCCGAAGCTGGACTAAAACCCGTATTTTCTCGTAAGAAAGTTCTTAGAGTTGCCTCAGTATAAGCAGACGCTGAATCATCTACCCAGTTAGTAGAATCTGCATAAGAGATAACTAATTGGTCATCCTCAATAAGTCCCTCAGTTAATCTGAATACGCTGTTATATTCATCGTAAACTGTCTTACCTATTGGAAAGAGTCTTGAGTTGTCATCTGCGTCTACTGTTACTATGTAGTTTCCAGACTTGTAAATTTCTTTTGCCATTGTTTTTGTGTTTATATTTTTATGTTAATGTTGTTCCTGATACTGTGAAAGTTCTTACTGGGCAAATATTATAGGTGTTTGTTAGTGACGTGTATCTAATTGCACCAGTAAAATTTTGTGCATAAAATGCGTTACTTGTTGAAAAGCTAAGTCTGGTAGAACTCCAGAAAATAGAAGATTGACCTCCACCAGTTTGTAATGTGAATGGAAAATAAGCTATAAGTTTGTTTCCAGTTACTCCATGATTAAAAATGTTGAACATTTCATTAATATTTGGAAGTCTCCAGCCACTTGTAAAACTTCCAACAGACCAAGATAAAGCTGTATCTATTGCGTCATTCCAATTATAAGTTAAGAATGTAGCATCTCCATAACCTAAAACAGTTGTTCCATCATAGGTTGACCAATCAATAAATATTTTATCACTATATACTTGAGTACCTAATACGTCTGTGAAACGATTAGTATTACCGAATGGATTATTACTAGCAAGAGTAGAAAAGTCTGTTGCTCTACCAGCTTGTAAATCTCCATCATCTCCAGTCCTATAAGAAGTTGTTAATCCACTCTTCATCAAAGTTGCTCCAACAGAACCACCACCGCCTCCAGCTGCTTGTGCTTTTATATAATAAGTCTCTTGTACCATATTATAATTTCGTTGCGTTTAACCTTATCACAGCAGCTACATCAACATCTACTGTTATTGCTCTTCCAGCTATGATAGTATCTCCTAAAGTGTAAGCAGCTCCACCAACTTGAATTGTAGTAGTTGGTACAGCTAGAATATTTGTAACGCTATCTATTGACATTTCAAAAGGAGCGTAAAAATCAACAGTCTGAGCGTCTACCAATTCAACTACAAACTCAGGCTTAGACTGTATGTAAGTTTTTACATCAGCAGTACTAGCTTGAATAGTAGTAAAAGAAGTGTCTATATCTCCTTGAGCTACTGCAAATAAATCTGTATCCTCTAAAGGTGTACCAGTTGGTAAGTTACTTATTCTGCTGTCTGCCATTGTTAATCTTTTTTATCGCTTTCTTTAGCTTAATTATGTTCTTCTTTTTTACTTTGTATTTCATTATAAAAACCAGTTCGTAAAATTAACGTCTTTGTCTGGGTACATATCTCCGTTACTGTTGCTGTTGTATTCTGGATATAACGTAGAATTGTTACACATATAATCTGTGAATCTCTTAGCGTAGTGTTCTGCTATGCTTCGCTCTTTGTTTACTAAAAAGTCTACTTCGTTTTTCTCTACTGTTTGCGAGTTCTCAGAGTTGTGTTTATATACTCCCTTGTTAGCGATTGTGTAAGCTGCGAAAGGTAAGTATTCTACCATTCCGAAATGGATAACCATTGGCTTTATATAGTCAGTTACAAGGCTTAAATAGTTACCGGTAAGCGTACCAGCTACGATGTCATTATTAATCTTATCAAATAAATCAGTACCAAGATAATTTTGTATATGTATATCCTGAGCAATCTTTACAAATTGAATGAATTTATCTGTATCTACATTGCCGTTTAAAGCTGTGAACTTTGCAATGTCTTTGGTTGTTATAAATAGTGCTTGTGCCATGTTTATCTTACGTCTGATGGTAAATTTTCATTATTAGGGCTAAAGCCTTTTAACGGCATATCATTTGGCTTCATAGAAACCTCTCTTTCGTTTACTGGATTGTATCCAAACTTTCTAGCTTTGCCAGTACTTACTGTTGGTGCTAATGGGCTGTTAGCGTCAATCGTTCTTGACTTAGACATGTATGTACGTCTCTCCCACTTATGACGGCATCTAGCCCCTCCCTTGTATAGCCATATTGAGTAGGTATCCGCTCCGAACTCTCCAAAGCCTTTATTTACTACTTGAGTTCCTCCCTCCTCAAGAGTTCCCATCATCATAATGTCCTCTTTTCTGTAAATCTTATTTGAAGCCATCATCTTATTGCAGAACTCTCGTTGACCAGAACCCTCTCCTACATACTTATACCTTACTTTAAAATAGTTTCCATCTACTTGCTTATCTTGTGCGCTCTGTGCGTTCGGTCTAGCCGTTCCAGTACTCGCTAATTTTATAAGTGCGTTCTTTACTTTGTCGATTGTAGACTGTCCGAAGTCATTGAACTGTTTGTCTAGCTCTTCCTCTTCATCGTAGTTAACTTCTCTTGAGTCGATTAACTCCCAGTCATCGCTTTCTTCTTCTCCTAAAGTATCTAAGAAGCTGGTAAGTTTAGTATTATCTTCTAGTACTGTTTCTGCTTCTTCTCTTGTCTGTAAAAGATTAAGATTTTCAAAGTATAATTTTAAAGATATTCCGTTAAATGCTAATATCTCGTCTATTGCATCTATTAAAAGCTCTTGATGTGGTTTTACCGTTTGATTGTAAAAGAACTTTGTAGCTACTTCTATCTCATCTCCATTAGAACTGAATCCGCTATTTGCTGTCGTTATTCCTACAATCATTGGACTAACTACGTTATGGTTATTTAGTATCTTAGATTGTGCCTCAGTACTCAAATAGGTGTAGTGTTCTGGTGCGTTGTTTAGTGGTATATCTTCGACTGTTGTTTTCTCTTCTTGGTTGTCGTTAAATGCTATAATTACTTTGTCGCCTTGCGCACCAGTTAACTGTCCTTTTACTTTGTTAGCTATCAGTCTCTGTTGCTCTTCGCTTGGAGTTCCAGAATTAAAGTTGACTACCTTCGTACCAGAGAAGCCGTTTTGGGTATCGTTGATTAAGTAGTTACTTATCTCTTCCTCAAGTACACAGTAAGGTATACACGCTTGGTAGTCTACTTCTGAGAAGTATTTAAGGTCGATTGAGTCTTTACCATAAACCAAAAATTCAATAGACTCTTTTGAAGTTCCAAAAGCTGGTATTCTCTTAGGTGGAAACTTTTTAGTATCTGACCAATTATCAGAGTAGTAGTAAGCCTCTATTTCTCCATCTTCGTTACATTTAGCTGGTCGTACGTGTTTAGTCTTTACAGCTTCTACTCTAACGACCTTAGTGTGCTTTTCATCGAATATACATTGTAACACTCCACAGCCTAGCATATACTCATTTAAGGCTAAAGCTCGTAACGTCTTAGGCTTAAAAAGTGATTTCATTTGTGCGAACTCGTTAGGCTTTTTTGAAGCGTTTGAAGCGTTCAATCCTTTGCCGTAAATTAACCGAGCTACGTTATTGATAATTGAGTTGTTCGTTGTACTGTTTTTGTATCGGTCAATCAAAAACTCGTAGTGGTCATTATTGACTCCGTATTCTACCCAGTCATTTTTAGAATCTTCTACAATGTCTGGCTGTGAATAGGTCGAAAGTTCTAAAATATGTATATTCTTTTTGTCGCTCATTAGTCAATAATTACAAATTCATTGTTAGTCTCATTCTGTACGTACTCATCTTTGTTAATAGTGTAGTCTTTTACTACTTGATTTGTGCAGAATATCTTGTCTTTATATACTACGTCTGTGCCGTTTAAAACTGTCAAAGTATAAAACCTACCTTCTACGAGAGTAAGTACCTCAGAAACGCTTAAATAGTATCTATCTACTACTGGAGTAATAGCTATAGTGTCGCTTGTGTTTTCTGCTTCATCAGTTATAACCATACTGTCTGCTGTTAAAGTTCGTGGTATAAACTTAAACGATTGAGATAGTAATGACTCCCTTAGTATTATCATACTTATATAACTAAAAAAAAAGAATTTGTTTTAAATAAAAAAACCCCTACCAAAAGGTAAGGGCTTTAAAAGATTGTTTTGTTGATTATGGTACTTCTACAACAGCAACTCCAGCGTTCGCTAATTCAGCTTGAGTTGTTGCTTCGAAGAAGTTTGCTGGTACTCGCTCTTGTGCAGTAAGAGTAATCGTGTATCCAGACATATCTCCCATAGCAGCTCCAGTAGCAATAGTTCCACCAGTTACTTCAGCTCCATGCTCTAAACCACAGTAAAAGAAATTGTTGTTATGGTCTTTTACAATGATATGAGGTCGACCGAAAGCCATCAATTTAACTTCTTTATGAGTAGCTAAATCTTGCTTCTTTAGAGACAAGTTTAATACTTGCTCGAAGAAAGTTGTTCCGTTATCTCTTGAGCTTGTAATAGTTTGCTCGAAAGATGAAGTACCTTTTAGCTCGTACTTGTAAGCGTTAATAGTACTAGGTGTACTATTTAATTTTTCTATGACGTCTGTATTAGTTGCGTTATACTCAATATCTTCTACTGGAGCATCGTCAAAATTGATAAAGTAAACGGCATCCAATCCGCCTACTACATCTTTACAAGGCTCTATTCTGCCTAATGATAAGTCGCATGACATATTTTTAAAGTTTTATATAAAAAAAAGGGAAGGCATTTTACCTCCCCTTTTCTTATTGGTTAATAATTAATTCTTAGATTCCGTAAGTTACAACGTCACCAGCGAAAGCGTACTGAACTCCAGCAGTCATTCTCATGATTACACGTACATTTTGTGAACCATCCAAATCGCTCATGTCCAAAACCTTCACTTCTTGTTCTTGTGAGTCAGAAGCTAAACCAGTACCGAAGTACAAGTTATCTTTAGTTGTACAGATAGCTGTGTCGTCAGACATTCCGTTACACATGAACAATGGAATACCATCGAACATCAAATCTCCGAACATTTGGTTGTTACCTTGTGCGTTAACACCAGCAGCTCCAAGTCCGTTAGCTCCGAATCCACCAAGTGAACGTACGTAAGCTCTGTAAACGTTAGAAGAAACGTAAAGAGTAAGTCCTTCTTCTCCGTACAAACGTGTAGGAATTGCGTCTACTACTTTTCCAAGCTCTGCAACTACGTTACCAGCGTCAACTCCTCCAGCGATTGCTGCGATTTGCTGTGCAGCTGGAAGCTCAGCGTCTGCTGCTAATAATACCTCGAATCCGTCGAATTCTCCCGAGTTGTTTTCGTCTCCTGACCAGATGTTTTGTTCCATCTTACCAGCTACTTTAGCTGCTACATGTCCGATTAAGAAATCAGCGAAAGATGCTGGAAGCTCATCGAATGCAGAATATCCCATTTCGATTGCATCCCAATCTGAACGAAAATCTGCTTTACAAAGTTGCAAGTTAACTTGGAAAGTTTCTGGCTCAAGAATCTTCTCGTCCAAAGTAAGTGTAGAAGTTGCTGAGAAGTCACAAGAACCATCTGCTAACAAATCGTCAGTAGATACTCTTTTCAATACTTCTTTAAACTTTACATTTGGTTTTACTGTAATACCACCGTTCTCGATAGTGTTAGCACTCAATAGTGCTGCTGCTACATATCCAGCTGCTTTTTCTCCAGCGTATGTAGTTGTAATGTTTGTTGTTGTTGCCATTTTTGTTGTTTATTAAAAAAATTATTATTTATTCAATTTTGCTATTTTGCTCATTACAGAATCAGTAGTACCTCTCTTTCTTTTGTTTCCGAAAGTGTGTAGTTTTACTTCTGCTTTTGGCTCTGGATTGTGAGCGATAGGCTTAACCTCTGAAAGCTCTACTTCCTCTGTCACCTCTTCTTCTACCTCTTCTACTTTTGTAGACGCTTCGAGCTGTGATTTTAGCTCTGTAATTTCAGCAGTCAACACTTCAATTAGTGCGCTTTCTTTTGAGAACTTAGTCTCTTTAACTACTGACTCAATGATAGACTTAGCTGGGCGTACTTCCTCAGAAGCCTCAACTTCCTCTGCTGGTTCTTCTGTAACTTCTTCTGCTACTTCTTCTGTTGGCTCTTCTGCTTCTTCTTCAACTTCTACCATTTCAGAAATAACTCCTTCTTCTGCTACTTTGAACGCTCTACCATCTTCGAGTTCGTAAGCCTCATTTTCTCCAGATACTGGAACTGGGATAAGTTGCTCGTCTTCTGTTTTAACCATTACTGCTGCACCAGCTTCAAAGTCTGGGGTAGCTTCAATAATTGTAACTCCATCTTTCAACTTAGCCTCAGCAAGTTTAATCTCTTCAGCTTTCAAGCCTACTGCTTTTAGAATTGTGTTTATTTGCTCTTTCATTTGTTGGATATTTAACTATATAACTATTTATTATTGATTTGTTTTATTTTTATCCGCTTACGTTTATAATAGTACGCTCAGTATTAACGTTTACAACATTGCTAACGCCTTGATTGACTAGCGAACCTATACGCTGTCCAGTTAACTTTTCGTACTCCTCAGCTGTTAGCTTTGTAGCGTATTTCTTTTTTCTTCTCATCTACTTAGATTCAATGATATTTTTAATCTGTTCTACTATGTCTTTAAGCTCAGACTTGTTGTCTATGGACTTTAGTTTATCAATAGCCCAGTTAACGCCAGAAGCTCCACCCCATCCAAGCCATGCTACTCTACCTTTATCTTTCCATGGAGTATCTTTGAACTCTTCGCTTACCTCAGCGTTTTTTTGATGACGTTTAAAAGATGCCATTCTTGCGATTGTGTCTCTCGAAATATTCTCACCCTTTGCTAATTGGTTGGCACGAGTCCAGCCTACTCTAGTCATTCCTTGTACTTCATCTCCGTACTCTTCTCTCCACTTTAAAACTTTCTTAGCGTTGTTCTTTGCGCTTTGTGGATAGTCGTTATATGATTCAAGCTCTACCTCTTCATTCATTTGCAAAGCCTCAAATCCTTGAAAGATTGCCTCTATACTAAAACCTTTGTAAGTTCCATCTTTTGCTTTACTGTACTCTGAATCGCTTAGAGACATCATTACTACCCACTCTCCACCTTTAGGCTCAAGTCCGTACATATTAGCCTTGTCGTTATCTTTGTCTTCTACTATCCAGCTCTCAATCACACAGCAGTCTTTTACTGGCTTCTCGTGTTCGCTTGTTACGTTGTTTAGGTTTAAGTTCTTCATGTAAAGAGCAGCCGCTTGTGCTACTGTATCCTTTGACATTATGATATTGAACTGCTTACCATCTTTCACTCTTGGGATTTCAAGGTCTGGAATTAAAGCGTATCCTACTACTACCTTTCTCTCCTCATCAATAGTCTTTAATTCTACTGTGAATTTGTTAGCGTCTTCCTCAGATAGTGCTATAAAGTCTTCCATAATCGCTGGATTCTCTACTAGCGAAATTGCGAAAACTCCATCTTCGTCTTCGTCTTTGATAAATAGTTCTATGGTCTGCATATTTATTTAACTAGTTTTTTGTGTTTTGTTTTAAATTCTTTTCTTATATTTGCATCTGCTAAAGAGAGCAAAATTTAATTTAATTTATTTATTTATGTTCCCTTAGTTTCTTTAAGGTTAGGTATTAGGGTAGGCGTGGTTTCCTACCCTTTTTTTATAGTGTCGCTGTTTCTACTTTGTTTCTATCTAAGCTCTGCTGAGTTGTAACCTCAGAACCTACTACAAACGCTTGTATAGGTTGCTGTCCTTGATTGCCTAAAGTCTCAGCTAATTGATTCACTCCAGTATTACCTACTACGTTGAAACTCGCTGGTTGTGATGACGCACTTGGAGCTGTACCACTCGGAGCGTTTGGACTACTTCCAGCCGAAGCAGCACCACCACCTTGAAATTTGCTTTTGGCTATTGTAGCAATTTGAGCTGCACCAGTAGCTGCAATAATTGCAGACTTACCAAAGGCTACACCAGAAGCTACATCAACTGGATTTGCATAGGCGTTAATTACACCCTGAGCTGTGCTTATTACTGCTTGAG
>Ga0206677_10004678_pt1 | contig 11053 bp, 9 predicted proteins | sample M130m12015metaG_FD_155475 | JGI IMG/M metagenome (GOLD analysis project Ga0206677, IMG submission 155475) | Ammonia-oxidizing marine archaeal communities from Monterey Bay, California, United States - M1 30m 12015 | ecosystem: Environmental > Aquatic > Marine > Intertidal zone | place: USA... | reverse complement strand
TATATCCAACTAACTTTCCAGCTTTGTTCTTTCTAACGAAAGTAGTGCTCGCTTTAGGTCCTTTAGCTGCAGTAGTAGTTCTTTTCTTGATCGTACTAGAAGTATTCGCCTTAACTAACCTTGATGAAGTACCTGTCTTTCTACCTGATGCAGTATGACCGCTCTTGATACTTCTAGTTTCAATCGATCCTGCGACCTTTTCTCGTCCTGTGGGTGTTCCTTTAGAAGCTTTACTACCTCCTGATTATAATACGTCGTTTACCTTGTCGGTAGCTTAACGTTGCTGCATTATTCTTTAATGATGCAATCAACTTATTGAATGTCAACTCCCTGGGTCGTATCAGTGCCAATAAGGTATCGGTATTTAATTCCACTACTTTTTTTCAACCACGATTTATTATGGTACAAGTAGTTTACAGTCTTTAAGAAATGAGCTTATTTTCGGATCTTTCTGATCAGCTCCAAAACAGAACGAACCTCACTTTCTAGCGCATTATAGTCCTTATTTGTTAAAATCTCTTTTGAAATTAATTTGGATCCCATTCCTACACAAGTCACCCCGGCATCAAACCACCCTCTCAGGTTCTCCTCTTCTGGAAAAACGCCTCCTGTAGGCATGATGGAAGTCCAAGGTTGAGGCCCTTTAATTGCCTTGACAAAACCAGGACCATAAGTACTCCCAGGAAAAAGTTTTACTAGCTCACAGCCTCTTTCTTCGGCGTTTGCAATTTCAGTCAGCGACCCGCAGCCTGGGGACCAAAGCACCTTACGTCGATTACATACAATGGCAATATCTTCCCTAAAAACAGGAGTTACGACAAAGTTTGCACCTGCCAGCATATATTGTGAAGTTGCCGAAGCATCCGTTACCGATCCTACTCCGAGTATCATCCCGGGAAGTTCAGCAAGGGCATACTTGATCAAGTCTGTAAAGATTTCAAATGCAAAATCACCGCGATTAGTAAACTCCATTAATCTTGCTCCCCCATCATAGCAGGCTTTTAAAACGGCCTTTGCTACTTCACTATCGGAATGGTAAAATAAGGGAACCATTCCCGATTCCTTCATTTGCTGTACTACTTCTATTCTAGAAAATTGTGCCATACACTTTGTTATCGAGCGACACGCCCGGAGGCGTCGCCACCCATTAGTTTTTCAATTTCTTCTATTGTAACCAAATTTGCATCTCCTTTAATGGTGTGCTTTAAGCATGAGGCTGCTACCGCATAATCTAGTGCTTTTTGGTCGTCCTTTGGATAATGAATAAGTCCATAAATCAGGGCTCCCATAAAAGAGTCGCCACCTCCTACTCGATCCACGATATGGGTGATTTGGTATTGAGCACTCTCATACATGGTTTTCCCGTCATATAAAACGCCAGCCCAGGTGTTATGGGATGCAGATATCGATCCTCGCAAGGTCGTTATTACTTTTTTAGCTTTGGGGAACTTTTTCTGTATTTGCTGGCATACAGATAAAAATGCATCTGCTTTAACATGTTCCCCTTGTGTGGTAATGTTAAGGCCTTCAGGTTGGATTCCAAAATGCATTTCAGCATCTTCTTCATTTCCTAGGATGATATTACAATAGGAAGTCAGTTCGGTCATGATTTTTTCGCGATCCCCGCCGTACTTCCAAAGTTTTGCTCGGTAGTTTAAATCTGTAGAAATGGTCACTCCCATTTCGCTGGCTACTTTTACTGCTTCTAGGCAAGCATCGGCAGCACTTTGAGAAATCGCAGGGGTAATCCCCGTCCAATGAAACCACTGTGCCTCCTGAAATACGTCTTTCCAGTTTACCATACCGGGTTGGATTTCAGACATGGCAGAATGGGCTCGGTCATAAACCACTTTACTACCTCTACTTACCGCTCCGGTCTCTAGAAAATAAATGCCTAGACGATCTCCACCTTGAATAATATGCTGGGTTCCTACATTGCGTTTTCTCATTTCCATCAATGCACATTGCCCAATATCATTTTTCGGTAAACGAGTTACAAATTCTACTGCGACGCCATAGTTGGCAAGAGATACCGCAACATTAGATTCCCCTCCTCCATAGACCACATCAAAGCTGTTGGCCTGAGAGAAACGCAAAAACTCTTGTGGCGCTAGGCGTAACATAATTTCACCAAAAGTTACTACTTTTTTCATTTTCAAGTTTAATATTTATATTTTAGTAATTGTTCCCTTTAAAAAAACTAAAGTAAAAAGAGTATCTATTTTATTTTGAGAGTCGAATCCTTTCATCGCTGTTGTTTCCAAAAATTCAAGTCGTTAAGTTTAACAACAACTAGTTAAAAGATCATGATCTCTAGATCCCCAATGCTTGTCCCCCTCCAATTTGAACAGTTTCAGCTGTAATAAAAGAAGCGTCACTACTCGCGAGAAAAGAAACTACGTTGGCAACTTCTTCAGGTTGTCCTAATCTACCTAACATGATGTTGTTCTTCCAAGAGGCAAAAACTTCCGGTTTAGTGGACTTAATCTTAGCGTGAAACGGCGTATCAATGGTTCCAGGAGATACAGCATTGACACGAATGTTGTATTCGGCTAGATCTTTAGCAAGGGCTCTAGTGATCGCATGAACACCTGCTTTAGAAGTTCCGTAAATACCGGCGCCAGGTCCCCCAGCATTCCATCCCGCATTTGAAGTGTAATTGATGATAGTGGGGTGTTCCCCTTTCTTTAAAAAAGGAATGGCAGCTCTCGATACAAAGAACGTTGAATCCAAATTTAAAGCCATCACTTTTCTATAGAATTCCGTCGTCATTTCTTCAAAACGCTGACGACCTCCTAGACCACCGGCATTATTAACAACGACATCTATTTTACCATACTTTGCACCTAGAGCTTTGACATTTTGGTTAACTGCCTCTTCATCTGTTACGTCAAAACCGACGTATTCAGACGCGATGCCTAGGCTACTTAATTCTGAAGCTTTTTTTTCACCTTCTGTATCTTCTATACCATTTAATATTACAGTAAATCCGTCCTGTCCTAGACGCTTTGCTACTTCAAAACCGATACCTCCGGTAGCACCAGTGACAAGGGCTACTCTATTTTCTGAATTATTCATTTAATTATATATTTTTTTTTAAGTGGTTCAATTGAGGGGCACAATAGTAAAACGCTGATCATCGCAATAATGGCAAGAGCAGCACCAATGATAAAAGCAGGAGTATAATTTCCTCCCGTAGTCAACCAGGGTACCAAGTAGGTCAATGCTGCTGCAGCTAACTTAGCTCCCATGCCAGCAAATCCTGCAAGGGTTCCCACTGTTTTTCCGCTAAAGAGATCACTAGGTAAGGTTTGAATATTTCCAATGGCGGTTTGAAAACCAAAAAGGATCATTGCCATAATCAATACAGCGGATACGGGACTTCCTGGATTTGACATAGCAAAGAGAGCAGGAAGCATAATCACACAGCCTAAAGAAATTATAAACTTTCTTGTTTTATTTACGTTCCAACCAGCTTTCATTCGGTTTTGAGCTAAAATCCCTCCAAACCAAGCACCTAACATAGCTCCTACATAGGGTACCCAACCATAAATACCTATCGATTTTACATCCATTCCATAAACCTCTGAAAGATAGATCGGTATCCAAAAAACGAACAACCACCATATCGGATCAATAGCCGCTGAAGAAATAATGACTCCCCAACTTTCTTTGTGAAAAAGAAGTTGCCTTGTGTCCGGAGTATAGCTCGTATCTGTTCCGTCTGAAGATTCTACTGTGTTAACTTGTGCTGATAAAATGTACTGCTTTTCTTCATCTGTGATCCAAGGATGCGTTTTAGGCCCAGATTTAACGATATACATCCAAGGCAATAACCACATCAAACCGACAAGCCCGACAAGGACAAAAATCATTTGCCAACTAAAATAGAGGGTTAAAAAGGCAATTAAGGGGATGGAAATTATTCCTCCGATAGAGGCTCCCGAGTTAAATAAGCCTTGGGCAAAAGCTCGTTCCTTAGCTGGAAACCATTCCGCGTTACTTTTCGTGGCTCCTGGCCAGTTTCCAGCTTCAGCAATTCCTAATATTGAACGAAAAAAAGCAAAGCTCTTAAAGCCTGTAGCAAAAGCGTGCAGGGCTGTAGCAATAGACCATACTCCTATGGATAGTGCAAAGCCTAAACGCGTACCAATCCAATCGAATATTTTCCCGAAAATGGCTTGGCCAAAAGCATAGGAAAAAACAAAAATGATGGAAATCAATGCATAAATCTCTTTCCTCTCAAAAGGAGTTTTATCAGGATAAAGTTCTGAAGCTATTTCTGGCCAAAGTACATTTAACGATTGACGATCGATATAATTTATGACGGTAGCCAAGGCTATTAATCCAACAATCCACCATCTTAATCCACTAACTTTCATAAACACTTTTTTAAGACATTTAGCTTAGACTTAATGCCAATTAATATTTCCTCTATCACTTTAAGGGGTGTGTACTCGCTAATCAGTGGTGTTATAACAGTATTGATATAAATTTTTAAAATGCTTTTTCATCGTATTTTTTGATTCTGCCGCATCCATTGAGCGAATAGCGTCAAGAATTTCTTTATGCTCCTGAATCCCATTAAATGCGGTATCCTTATCACAAACATGATGTTTTTCAAAATTTGTGATGATCTCTGGAGTAATTTTTAACATAAACGTATTCAAAGTAGGATTCCCACTTGCTTTTGCAATTGCTAAATGAAAGAGCAAATCTTCTTGTACGGCATCTTCACCACGAATTACTTTATCCGAATAAGCCGCAAGCGCATTTTCTAAATGTATCAAATCGTCCTCTGTTCTCCTTAGTGCAGCAAGTTTAACTCCTTTTAATTCTAAAAAGATACGTGCTTCTACCAGCTCTTTAAAGCTAGGAGAGGATAAGTTCAAAATATCATCTATCATCCCATTTAAAGCGGTAATCCCAATATCCGCAACAAAAGTCCCACTTTGTGGGATGGATTTAACCAAACCGTAAAATTCAAGGGTTTGAATTGAGTCTCTAATATTAGAACGCGAAACCTCAAATTTTTCTACCAGCATTCTCTCAGAGGGCAGTTTGTCTCCAGGTTCATAGTTCTTATTATTGATAAGCGCTTTAATCTGTTTAATTATTTGCTTTTGGATTTGCTGTATTTCAGTGGCTATAAGCATTATTAATGTTCCGTTATTTTAGTTTACCAAAATAATCATTTAAAAAATATATTAAATGTAATACAATTTACATTTAATATATTTTCAAGGATAGTTAGCGATTTCTTTAATTTTTTTTTGCTTTTAAGAAAAAGAGGGGCTTCTACAATCTTAATCTGTTTTGTAGTAATTGAAATTACTTCAAAACAATAAAAATTATATAAGACCCTCATTTAACTGTAAATCAAATATTAACAAAAAGTATTAGTATTATAAACTAACTATCAACTATTTAAATTTATTTAATACTAGTACCCAGGATTCTGAGTGATGACACCATTCGTTGCAAGTATTTCAGACATTGGAATAGGAAATAGGTGATAATTACTGTTAACTGTTTGTCCCATTTCCGCATCAACAGTTCCGGTTCTTACCAAATCAAACCATCTGTGCCCTTCAAAAGCCAATTCTAATCTTCTCTCTTTAGCGATAGCTTGTTTAACATCTGCTTGTGAACTTGCAGTTCCTATCAGACTTGTTAAACCAGCTCTAGTTCTGATAGGATCTAATAAAGCTAAAACTGTATCTGCAGCTACACCGTTTTCATTCAATGCTTCTGCATATAATAAAATAACATCTGCTAATCTGATTTCAATCCAGTCATGCTCGCCTCCTAAACCTCCTTCTTTTGGAAATTTAATTGCTTTTAAACCATCCTCACTAAGAGTTACTGCTCTTCTTAAGTCAGTTCCACCACCATTGGCATCGCTTGCGTCAAATGCAGCTACCAAATCTGGATCTACAGGTAAATCAGATTTTGAATCATCACCAACAAACCAATTCCAAAAGTCAGAACCAAAAGAGTATTCATCCACAATAGAACTTGAAATACGAGTAGCATAAATGATTTCTGAGTTACCAGATTCATTTGCTGCTCCAAAAATTTCATTGAAGTTAGACTTTAAACTAATACCTGCAGCAGCAGCACCGTTTACAACAGCTGCAAGTTGTGTTTCTGCATTAGAATAATCTCCCAAAGCTGCATAAACTTTTCCTAGTAGTGCTTTAGCTGCATATTTTGAGGCTCTCCCATCTACTATTGTCGCACTTAAGCCATCAACAGCATCATTTAAATCAGGAATGATAACACTACTATATACTTGATCAGCATTTTGTCTTTGTAAAATTGATGTATCGGTTAAACTTGGAGCAGCAGATAAATTAACAGTCACAGAACCAAAAGATTTAACTAATTTAAAATAAGACAAAGCTCTTAAAAACTTAGCTTCAGCTACTTCTGTATCGTCAGTAGAGTTTTCAATTACATTATTTGCACTTAGTATTGACTTATACATTGCCGTGTAAAGAGGACCAAAAAATTGATCTTCCATCGCGGTTAAATTATTTGTAAACTCGTCTAATTCAGTGTAAGGCGCTTCTTGCATCAGCGCATTATCTGCTCTAAACTCAGCCATTACTGCCAACGGGGTAACACTACCTAATTGATAATAGTATGCCGCATTTAATACTCCTCCAAAATCTGTTAATGAATCTGCACTAGCAAAATTTGGTGGTGATTGGTCCAAGTCAGTTGAACATGCTGATATTAAGAACAGCGATCCCAATAATATTTTTATATATTTCATTTTTTTAATATTTAAAAGTTAACGTTTAAACCTAAAGTAAAACTTCTAACAACTGGACTTGCACCTACTTGCGCACCATAGGTTGTAGGGTCAGTGCTTTTCACACCCTCTGGATTGTATGAGGTATAATCGTCTCCCATAATATATAGCAAGTTAGTTCCGGCTAGGTAAGCTCTTACAGAATTCAAACCAAGACTGTCAATCAAAGAAAAATCAAATGTATATCCAATTGTTAAATTTCTCAATGCAATAAAAGAAGCGTCTTGTAATATAGCATCGGTCTGGTTTCTATTTCTTTCAAGGTGTTCACCATTGTGATCAGCAATACGATCACCATTGGAATCTATACGAGCGTTATCCAAACGTCCACCCCATTGTGAACCATAATATAAAGGATCAATATTGTAAACATCTGCTCCGTGAGACCCTTGGAACTGCAAAGACATATCAAAATTATCATAACTTAAGTTATGTGTCATACCCCAGTAAAAATCAGGAGTATTTTGTCCAATTTTAACTAAGTCACCTCCATCTTCTACAGTTTTAGTTCTGTCAATCACACCATCGTCATTTTGGTCAACTACATAAGATTCACCAGTCATACTGTTTGGGTGTCTTGAACCGTCAGCTAGGTATTCCATTTCAACTTCACCGATTGTTTCCAATCCCCACATTTCTCCAATTTCTCCACCTACATAATTTCTAAAAACAGCACCACGACCACTTTGTCCAAAGATTTGCTGTGGTAATTCATCTAAACCACCTAGGTTAGTAATCTCAGTGTTAACAGTAGATAAGTTGGCATTCATATTCCAAGTGAAATCACCATTATTAACTAATGATGCTCCTAATTCAAATTCAATACCTGAACTTGTAACATCACCAACGTTTAGAATAGAAGATGGGTTACCTAATACCTCTGACTGTGCTTGATTAATTAAGATATCTTCAATATCGGAGGTGTAGTAGTCAACACCCAAAGTCAAACGATTATTTAAGAATCCTAAATTAATACCAAAATTGGTCTCAGTATTGGTTTGCCATGTTAAATCTGGATTTGGTGAATTAGACGGGATCAAATATCCTGTTCCATATATTGTCGCTGAGGGAGATAAAAGACTTAAAGAATCATACGAACCTAAGAAAGAAGTTGTTCCTAAAGAACCTGTACTGAATCTTAGTTTTAATTGGCTCAAAGTTTCATTATCCTTTAAAAAAGCCTCATTGTGAATATTCCATCCTAAAGATAATGCTGGGAAAGTTTCATATCTATTGTTGGTGCCAAAACGAGAATCACCATCTCTTCTTAAAGAAATTGAAGCTAAATAACGGTTATTATATGCATAATTTACACGTCCGAAAACACTTTCTCGAACTCTTGTTTCTTTTCTTTCAGAAACACCAATATCAGAGGGTTGAAGTAGATTGAAATTAAGAATAGCTTCATCAGGTACATTTACACCGCTTAGTGCTGTTCCGTTAAATTTCGTTGATTGAACTTCAAACCCCGCAACAGCTGAAATGTCGTGATTCCCAATCACTTTTACAAAGTTCAAAGTAGTTTCACTTAACAAAGTAGATACCTTTAAATCAGTTTGACTCATGAAGGTTTGTGAGTTTCTAGCTCTAGAATCATATCCAAGTAATCTGTGAGAATAAGCTTGTGTGTCTCGAATATCACCTCCTAAAACAGTTTTTACATTCAAACCATCTATAATCTCATATTGTAAATAACCATTTAAGTTAGCAAAATAAGATTTTTCCCAACTTTCAACATTATCGAGCTTCGCAGCAGGTCCAGCATCACCAGATCCTCCAATACCATTGTTTGCTCTACCATAGTGCCAATCTTGAGCCGCCATTCCTGGTTCTAATGCATATATGCTATTTGCTTCATAACCAGATCCTCTGTATCCATTGTCGAAAGCAGTTAATCCTAAGCTCTGAGCTTGAGCATCCAATTGTTTAACGAAAGCAATTGATTCAGCAGTATGATAAATAGGATGTACCCCATAAGCTCTCAATAAATCTCTCATGTCGTGTCCTAAGATATCTCTTGTAGATGAAAATCCATTCGCGCTGATACCTGCAGAAATTTTATCGTTTAGTTTTGCATCAAGATTCATTCTAAAATTTAATCTCTCATAGCCTTGAGTTATAACTACACCTTCGATGTCTTGGTATCCAACTGAGGTAAAATATTTCACATCTTCGCTTCCACCACTCATGCTAAAGTCATGACTTTGTGATTGTCCATTTTGAAAAAGCCAGTCTTCAGGGCTAATTGCACCTGGAGAATTTTCATATGCACTTAATCTATATTCTAAAAATGCCGCATCCTTAGTAGAAACAGTACTTGTCCAATTCCCAGCAGCAATTTCTGCTCTTGCAGTAGCAGCCCATTCTGGACCTGACTGAAGGATGTTTTCTCTATATTTACTTGAAGTACTAGTGTAAGTATTGTAGCTAAATTTTGTTGCACTAGATGTGCCTTTTTTCGTTGTCACCAAGACAACACCATTCGCACCTCTCGAACCATAAATTGCGGCTGAAGCAGCATCTTTTAATACCTCTATACTTTGAATATCATTCGGATTAATTGACTGAATTCCTCCTGAAATTGGGTATCCGTCTACAACAACCAATGGATTTGAAGCTCCAGAAATTGATGAGGCAGCTCTAATTTGAATTTTTGGAGCAGCACCTGGTGAACCATCTTGATTTTGTATTAAAACACCGGCCAGTTTTCCAGCTAAAGCATCATCGACACGTGCAGTTTGGACAGCAGCAACCTCACTACCTCCAATTTTTGCAACAGCTCCAGTTAATTGAGATCTTTTTCTAGTTCCATAACCTGTTACTACGATCTCATCCAATTGGGTAAAATCTTGAACTAAAGTAACGCTTAGGGTGTCTTGACCCGTAAATTTGATGATTTGGGTTCCAAACCCAATGTAGGAAACTTCAATATTTTGTCCGTTTTCAACACCTATTGAAAATTGACCGTCAAAATCAGAAATTACCCCATTATCTGTTTCTTGAACAATAACTGTGGCACCTGGTATGGGTTGACCATCTTTACCGAGTACTGTTCCACTTACCATTGTCTGTGCTTGGCTGAGTGTTAAGCCAAACAGGACAAAAAGTAGAGTTAGTTGTGTTTTGATTTTCATACTTTTTAAATTATTTAGAAATTATTTTTATTAGTTGTCTCTTTAAAGAAACAAACGCAAAAACAATTATATTTTAAATTGAGTAAATGTGATATAATTATATATGCGTAACACTTCATTTCAAATTGGAAAACCAAACTGGTCTACCAAATTGGTTTTCCAAAAGTATTAAAAAAAAATTAAAACACAACTTTTAAATAATAAAGTTGTTCTATTCCATAAAATCTTCGCGAATAGGACTGAAGACATCGATAAGAACTCCAGCTTTTGTACAAACAGCACCATGCACGGTGTGGGGTGGAATGTAAAAACAGTCGCCACCCTTTAAAGTTTTGATTTCTTCACCTATTGTAACATCAAAGGTTCCACTTTCTACATAAGTGGTTTGGCTATGATAGTGTTCGTGCATTTCTCCTACAGCACCAAGTTCAAAATGTACTTTTACAAGCATTATTTTATCGTCATAGCCCATTATTTTTCGTTTAAGACCTTCGCCTACGGTCTCCCAGTCTAAATCATTTCCTTTAATAAATTCTTTACTTGTTCCAAATGTTTTCATTTTTTCTCAGTTTTTATTGTTTTTTGATTTTACTATTTAATTTATTAGAAATTTAATCATAAGAACCAGATAAATAGATCCACTTTGTTTGTGATTCAATTTTTTGACTTAAGTTTTTGGGGTACTTTTGATTTAAAAAGGAGCATTCAATGATCCAATTACTCTTTTTGAGTTGCTTTAGTGCCAAACCATTTAAAGCCTCTAACCAGCTTTGCCAATCATAATCATTTATAGGTTGTCCACTAGATATTTTTTCAATATTCTCCTTCGGATGAAAATCATCCCTGTAATAAAAAGGAATATTGAACTCTTGTGAGAGTAATTTCCCAATTGTGCTTTTTCCAGAACCGCATACACATATTATGAATATTACTTCGTTAAAAATTACTTTAATTCTATTTATTTTGGAGGTGAACTTGGACCTACTTTTGCTTCTCTAAACCAAATTTCTGTATAACTTCCGTTTTCATATTGTTTAGGGATATCGCCTCCATAGGTTTCTGCACCTGCATTCCATACCCCATTCGTTTCGGGACTTTT
>Ga0206677_10004677_pt1 | contig 11054 bp, 8 predicted proteins | sample M130m12015metaG_FD_155475 | JGI IMG/M metagenome (GOLD analysis project Ga0206677, IMG submission 155475) | Ammonia-oxidizing marine archaeal communities from Monterey Bay, California, United States - M1 30m 12015 | ecosystem: Environmental > Aquatic > Marine > Intertidal zone | place: USA... | reverse complement strand
CCTATTTGAGGCCACTATATTTATAAAGAAGGACGACGCGCATGGCCGACAACGCAATGGATATCAACGCAAAACCAGAGCAGGATATTTCTGTTCGTGACGTCTTTGGCATTGATACGGATATGGTTGTCAAAGGCTTTGCCGACCGGGCAGAACGCGTCCCTGAAGAGGACAGCACCTACAAGTTTGATCCCGATACAACGCTGGCGATCCTTGCAGGTTTCAACCACAACCGTCGCGTAATGATCCAAGGGTATCACGGCACAGGTAAATCAACGCACATCGAACAGGTTGCGTCCCGTTTGAATTGGCCCTCTGTCCGTGTGAACTTGGATAGCCATATCTCTCGTATTGATTTGATCGGTAAAGACGCCATCAAATTGAAAGACGGCAAACAGGTAACAGACTTCCAAGAAGGCATCCTGCCATGGGCGCTGCGCAATCCAACTGCGATCGTGTTCGATGAATATGATGCGGGCCGCGCAGACGTTATGTTTGTGATCCAGCGCGTTTTGGAAAAAGACGGCAAGCTGACATTGCTTGACCAAAACAAAGTGATCACCCCGCACCCATTCTTCCGTATTTTTGCGACTGCAAACACTGTTGGCTTGGGCGACACAACTGGCCTGTACCACGGCACACAGCAGATCAACCAAGGTCAGATGGACCGTTGGTCATTGGTGAGCACGTTGAACTACCTCTCCATCGATGCCGAAACTGCGATCGTTCTTGGCAAGAACCCGAACTACAACACAGAAACTGGCCGCAAGATCATCAAACAGATGGTCACCGTTGCCGACCTAACCCGCACCGCATTCATGAACGGCGACCTGTCGACAGTTATGTCACCACGTACCGTCATTGCATGGGCTGAAAACGCACAGATCTTCAACGATGTTGGCTATGCATTCCGCCTGTCCTTCCTCAACAAATGTGACGAGCTAGAGCGCCAGACGGTTGCTGAGTTCTATCAACGTTTGTTCGATGAAGAATTGCCAGAAAGTGCTGCTAGCATCAGCTTGGGATAACGCCCAATAGGGAGACAACATGCATATCGGAATGATCGGTGGGATAGGTCCTGCATCTATCCCCCCTTACTACCAGCGCCTTAGCGTTGCTGTTTGTGATGCGGTTGGTGCGCCGAAGCTAACCATCGTGAACGCCGATGTGAATGAGCTGATCCGCAATAACGAGACTGGTGACAAGAATGCCCAAGCCATTGCTGATACAAAGCTTATTGACCGACTGAAAGCAGCGGATGCGGATTACGCAGTGATCACCTCACTTGGTGGCCATTTTTGTTTTGATGAAACAATTGCCCTATCTTCTCTGCCGATCGTCAGTGCCGTCACCCCGTTTAATGCATACTTTGCCACCCAAGGTATAAAAACCGTTGGTTTGATGGGCACCAAGGTTGCGATGGACACACCACTTTACGGCCAATTGCCCCAAGCCGGCGCTTTGCCCCCCACCGATACCTTGGGCCTTGTGGGCGAGACCTATACCGAGATGGCACTTTCGAGCGATTGCAGTGACACACAGCGCGCCTTTTGCATTGAAGAAGGTCGCAAGTTGATTGACCAGGGTGCCGACGCTATTGTTTTTGCGGGCACGGATTTAAGTCTAACGTTTAACGGGCGTGATGTGAGTTATACCGCGATAGATGCACTGGATGTGCACGTCACGCTGTTGACCGATCCCACAGTTGGCCGCGCACATTTGAACGAACATAAAGCAGAGCTAAGCATATGACCCAATCGGACAACCCAGCAGACGCTTTCAAAAAGGCTCTTTCTGAGGCCACCAAAGTATTGGCCAACGATCCTGATTTGAACGTTAGCTATTCCGTCGACCCTGCGGGTTTATCAGGCGATGCGATGCGCCTGCCGCAGGTCTCACGCCGCATGACACGGGACGAAGTAATGCTCGCCCGCGGCACTGCGGATGCGATGGCCCTGAACCGTCGCTACCACAATGGTCAAACCCATGCCCGCTATACCCCCCAAGGGGAAATGGCGCGCGAATTGTACGAAGCCATGGAAACCGCACGTTGCGAAGCCGTTGGCGCGCGCGACATGCCTGGGACTGCTGGAAACATCGACGCAAAGATCGCGCATGACGCAATGCGCAAAGGCTATGATCAAGTCAAGCAAGCCGCAGATGCGCCGTTGGCTGTGGCTGCGGGTTATTTGATCCGTCACCTTGCCACTGGTCGCGACCTTCCATCCGGTGCTGCAAATGTGATGGAGCTGTGGCGCCCGTTCATCGAAGAACAAGCTGGCGGAACCTTAGAAGATCTTGATGCAATCTTGGACAACCAGGCTGATTTCGCTAAATTCGCGCGCAAAATGATCAAGGATTTGGGTTACGGCGATCAATTGGGCCAAGATCCCGATCAGATCGACAATGATCAAGACGATACAGCTGAAGATGGTGGCGAGGAAGAACAAGATCCAGATAGCACAGGTGACGACAACACTGACGAAGAAGAAGCCGAAGGGTCCGCCGAGCAGTCTCAAGAGGAGCAACAAGACGCTTCTCAGGCCCAAGTCTCAATGGATGAGATGGCAGATCAAGAAATGGGCGAAGAGGCTGAAATGCCTGAAGGCGAGGCCCCAATGGAGCCACCTGCCCCGCAACCAGTTTCAGAAGCTGATCCGGATTATCTGGTTTACCAAACAGAGCACGACGAAGAAATTCGCGCTGAAGATTTAGCAGAGCCTGTTGAGCTGGAACGCTTGCGTGCCTATTTGGATCAACAGCTTGAACCCCTCAAAGGTGCCGTCAGCCGCTTGGCGAATAAACTACAACGTCGCCTTCAAGCGCAACAAAACCGATCTTGGGAATTCGATCTTGAAGAGGGTACATTGGACGCCGGCCGTTTGGCCCGTGTTGTTGCCAACCCAACAACGCCGTTGTCCTTCAAAGTCGAAAAAGATACCGAGTTCCGTGATACTTGTGTGACTTTGCTGCTAGACAACTCAGGTTCGATGCGAGGTCGTCCGATTTCAATCGCAGCTATTTGCGCAGATGTTTTGGCACGCACCCTTGAGCGTTGCAATGTTAAGGTAGAGATCCTTGGTTTTACCACACGAGCATGGAAAGGCGGCCAAGCCCGCGAAGCATGGCTAAACGATGGCCGCCCACAACAGCCAGGTCGTTTGAATGATCTGCGCCACATCATCTACAAAAGCGGTGATACACCGTGGCGTCGTGCCCGTCCCAACTTGGGCTTGATGATGAAAGAAGGATTGCTAAAAGAAAACATCGATGGTGAGGCCCTTGAATGGGCGCACCGCCGTATGGTGGCCCGTCCTGAAGCGCGCAAAATCTTGATGGTGATTTCAGATGGTGCGCCGGTTGATGACAGCACACTGTCAGTCAACCCAGCCAACTTCTTGGAAAAACACCTGCGTGATGTGATTGAGTTGGTCGAAAAACGTCGCGCGGTTGAACTGTTGGCAATCGGGATTGGGCATGACGTGACGCGTTATTATGATCGCGCCGTGACCATTACGGATGTGGAACAATTGGCCGGTGCAATGACAGAACAATTGGCGGCATTGTTTGACTCAGACCCACGTGCGCGGGCACGTGTTATGGGCATGAAGCGGGCCGGCTAACGCTGACTTGTTTCGCCTATCAGGCGAGAGTTTACTGAATAAAGTGAATGAAGGAGTGGTGCAGTGTTTCAATCGTTTGAGGTGACATCGCGTCCTGAACAAGGCCCACCTCGTTTGGCGGAATTGCGCGTTGAGTTTATACGCGAAGGCTTGGATGGTTTTTTAATTCCGCGCGCAGATGCACATCAAGGTGAATATGTTTCCGCGCGTGATGAGCGCCTCGCATGGCTGACAGGTTTTACTGGTTCAGCCGGTTTTTGCGCAGCATTGATAAACAGCGCAGGTGTTTTCATTGATGGGCGTTACCGCACCCAAGTGAAATCACAAGTTGCATCAGACTATACACCCGTACCCTGGCCTGAAATTTCGTTGGCCGATTGGTTGGTCGAGCAATTGCCAAATGGTGGAAAAATTGGGTTTGACCCTTGGTTGCATACTGTGGCCCAGATTGAACAGGCACGTGCAGCTTTGACCGGAACAGGCGTGACGCTGATCCCTTGTGCCAATCTGGTTGATCGCATTTGGGTGGACCAACCGCCACCAGCAAGTGAAGCTGTAAAGGCTCATCCAATGGAGTATGCCGGCGAGAGCCACAAAGACAAGCGCACTCGGCTGGCCGCAGACCTAAAAAAATCGGACCAAACAGCCGCTGTTATAACCCTACCCGACTCTGTGTGCTGGCTTTTGAATATTCGTGGTGCCGACATTCCACGGAATCCGATCGCCCAAGGTTTTGCAGTTTTGAATGCGGATACCACTGTTGACTTGTTCATGACGCCATCCAAACTGTATCGGCTTGACGACCACTTAGGCGATATGGTGCGTGTGCATCCCCCATCTGATTTTCTAAATCACCTTGAGGGTCTTAAGACAAAGATCCGTTTGGACAAATCATCAGTACCTATGATCGTCGCGGATGCGATTGGCAAAGGCGCGATCTGGGGCGTGGAGCCTTGCGCCCTTCCCAAGGCCTGTAAAAACGCCGCCGAAATTGCCGGCAGTTCTGAAGCACATTTACGTGATGGTGCCGCCGTTGTGGAGCTGCTCGCATGGCTTGACGCACAAGACGCTGGCACTCTGACAGAAACCCAGGTTGTTGCACAACTTGAAGGTTACCGCCGCCGCGACAACGCATTGCAAGACATCAGCTTTGAGACGATCGCAGGGACTGGCCCAAATGGTGCAATCATGCATTACCGAGTGACTGAAGAGACAGACAGTACTTTGGATGATGGCCATCTGATCGTCTTAGACAGCGGCGGGCAATATCTTGATGGTACCACGGACATCACGCGAACCATTGCGATTGGAACCCCGCAAATGAAGGCCTGCGTCGCCTTTACACGTGTGTTGATGGGAATGATAGCCATGAGCCGCCTGCGTTGGCCAGAGGGCCTTGCTGGGCGCGACATTGAGATGATTGGTCGCCTTCCCTTATGGATGGCAGGCCAAGACTTTGATCATGGCCTAGGCCACGGCGTAGGTGCATATCTAAGTGTTCACGAAGGACCACAACGCCTCAGCCGAGCAAGCGACGTGCCACTTCAAGCGGGTATGATCCTTTCCAACGAGCCTGGATATTACCGCGAAGGCGCATTTGGTATTCGTATCGAAAACCTGATCGTGGCCGAAGAGGCACCCGCGCTGACAGGCGGCGATGATCATCGCGCGATGTTAAATTGGCGCACATTGACATTTGCACCGATTGATCGACGCCTAATCGTCACAGAAATGTTAGATGCTGAGAGCCGTACTTGGCTAAATACGTATCATGCTAAGACGCTTGAATACCTCGCAGATCGTGTATCTGAAAATGCCGCCAAATGGCTGACTGTGGCAACGCGACCAATCTAATAAAGATTTAGGAATGTTCTTCTGCCGCGGTTGCGGCAAGTGCACGATTGTAGGCCTTAAGCGCGTCTACATGGAAGACGGCCCCCCACAACTCTGGCGGGCTGTCTTCGCCGCTTAATGTCACCACAGGAATAAATGGCACAGACGAGCGGTCAAAGATTGCCATCGCGGCCTCCAGCGTCGCATTTCCATCCACATAGATGCCATCACCTATCATTTTCCAACATGCATCCTCGTTAGCAGCCCGAGGGTCATCTGCCTTGCGCATTACACTTACGATGCGGAACATCGCCAACAAATAAGCCTGTGGCCCTGCAGCCAAATGGATACCACGTCGTTCGATCTGCGTGAGGAAGAATGATCGATCCACGATACGAGAGGACAACGCCGTTGAGATAGAAACTGCGACCATTACCGCAAGTCCAGTTTGCCAGTCCCCAGTCAGTTCGAATACAATCAAGGTGGTTGATATAGGTGCCCCAAGAACGGCGGCGGCCACAGCGCCCATCCCGGCCAAGGCATAAAGCGTGACAGTGCCAGAAACTTCTGGAAAAACGCTAGTCGCGATTAATCCAAATGCTAATCCAGTGAGCGCACCGATCATCAAAGAGGGCGAAAAAATCCCACCTCCCATACGGCCGGCCATCGTGATTGCAACTGCAAAGATTTTCAATGCGGAGAATACGATCACCTCGTGCAGCCCCAATTGCCCTGTGAGTGCCATTGACGTAGTTTCGTAGCCAATCCCAATGATATGCGGAAAGAAAATTGCTATGGCGCCCAGCATGAGCCCAGCAATCGCAGGCCGCAGCCATCGCGGAAAACCAATGTGGTTTTGTACCTGTGTCCCCAAATCATCCGCCCAAAAAATTGAGCGCATTAAGATGACTGCGACCATGCCGCAAACCAAACCAAGCATCACAAAAGCAGGCAGTTCAACGTAAAACTGAAGGCCTTCGGGAGCATTCAATGTATATTCTGTCATTCCGCCAAATTCAGATCGGTTGATCACTGTGCCTGCAACAGCCGCAATAGCGATAGGTGCAAATGCATGCACCGCAAAATGACGTAAAACAACTTCCAGAGCGAACAAGGCTCCAGCTATCGGTGCGTTAAAGCTTGCGGATACCGCTGCAGCAACCGCACACCCCAACAGATCGCGCCCCGTAATACCATCCGCATGGATGTAACGACTAACCTTTGTAGAGATGACTGCAGCGAGGTGAACAACTGGCCCCTCACGACCAGTCGACCCACCGGAAGAAAGCGTAATGAATGAAGCAAAAGCTGAAACTAGGCCAGCACGCGTTTCAACGCGACCCTCACTCAATGCAGCCCCTTCAATTACATCCGCAACACTGCGTGCCCGTGCATCAGGCGTGAACTTGTGAAGTATCAAACCGACTAAAAGGCCACCAATTGCCGGAATTATTAGGATCCAATACCATGGGAGGGATTGCGCAAAGCTATGGAGGGTTTGCACATCATCTGTACCGTAAAGAAAAGCTTGTAAAGCATCGATACCTCTGCGAAAAAACAACGCTGCGAAACCTGCAGCAATTCCGATTGCGAGCGCAATAAACCAAAACTGAATTTGCCCAGGTCCTTCGCGGCGCAACACTTTCCAGCCCTCTTGAAACGCTATTAGTGCATTAATCATATGAGTGCTTAGGTAGGGTTTCATAGATGGGATACAGTCTGATTTGGCTTTGAGTATATTCTGTCTAAGCGAAAGAAACGCATCGGGGAAGCCTAACGCATCCGACGGATCAACTTTGACTGCTTAAACAGCTTTCGAGATCAAAGCACGGGCAGCATTGCGCGCTTCTTCGGTGATTGTGTCCCCCGCAACCATCCGTGCAATTTCATCAACGCGATCATCCGGTGAGAGGGGAACAACCCTAGAGGTGGTAACCCCTTTGGAAACAGATTTTTCAACGCGCCAGTGATGCGCTCCAAGGGCTGCGACCTGCGGAGAGTGCGTAACAGCCAACACCTGGCCGCCTTCAGCCAAAGCCGCCAAACGGCGACCAACGGCATCGGCAGTTGCACCACCAACCCCACGGTCAATTTCATCAAAGATCATAGTCAGCCCTGCCCGACCGTCAGTCAGGCACACTTTCAAAGCCAACAAAAAACGACTTAATTCGCCCCCAGAAGCAATCTTGTTCAACTGCCCCGATGGTGCGCCGGGGTTGGTCGCCACGCAGAATGCAACTGTGTCTCGGCCCTCTGGGCCGGCTGTCTCTGGCCCAATCACAGTTTCAAACACTGCACGGTCCATTTTCAGAGGGGCCAGTTCGGCAGTGACGGCTTTGTCCAGTTTGCCGGCAGACTTGCGGCGCGCATTGGTGAGTGCTGTAGCCGCATCGTCATAGCCAGATTCGGCTGCTTTCAAAGCCGCGCGTAAATCTGCAAGTTCAGCGTCGCCAGCATCCAAGGCTCTAAGTTTCGCACCAAGTGTATTGGCCAAGTACGCCAGATCATCCGGTGCAACATCGTATTTACGTGCAATCGCTCGGATAGCAAACAGGCGTTCCTCTGTATCTTCCAGATCGTAGGGATTGAACGACAGGGCATCGATACATGACACGATCCCATCCATTGCCTCATCCAACTCGACCATTGCACGGCCAAGTGAGGAAATAGGTGCCTCAAGATGACCTTCAGCTTTATCCGCGGCTCCGTCTAACCAACGCAGCGCGTTACCCATATGACTTTCGGCCCCGTTCTGACCAAGTGCTTCAAGCGCCTTGATTACATCATCACGTATCTTTTCAGCACCTTGCATCATCCGACGTCGGGTATCTAATTCTTCGTCTTCACCTGGTTGCGGTGACAGCTTGCCCAGTTCAGCAACCGCATGACGTAAAAACTCTTCTTCTGCGCGGATAGCATCCATCGCTTCAGTCGCAGCTTTCAATGCATTGCGCGCATTGCCCATAGCGGCCCATGCTTTACGGGTCTTGGCTTTGGCACCCTCTAAGGATGCGAATTCGTCCAAAATCGCGCGATGCCCACGTGGATCAAGCAGACCACGGTCATCATGCTGTCCATGTAATTCAAGCAGTGTTTCGGAAAGGTTTCGCAGCACTTCACCAGAACAGCGGCGATCATTTACCCATGCGGTCTTGCGGCCATCAGAGGTGTTGATGCGGCGTAAAATCAGTTCGTCATTTACGGGCAAACCTGCTTGCTCAAGAACGGCATGTGCGGGATGCCCTGCTGGCAGATCAAACCATGCAGTCACTTCACCTTGATCCACACCTTGGCGAACAAGATCAGCACGACCGCGCCAGCCAAGAACAAACCCGAGTGAATCCAGCAGGATAGATTTACCCGCGCCCGTTTCGCCCGTCAGCACATTTAAGCCCGGTTGAAGCGCAAGTTCCAACCGATCGATGATCAGCATGTTCGAAATATCAAGTCCGCGTAGCATCAGTTATGTTCCACAGGGTGCGGGCGCAGTGCACCCGTTGTTACAGCCACTGGCCTTTAATCATCTGACGATAGATCTGGCGCAGCCAACCATCGCCGGACGCTTGCAGCTCATGCCCTCTGCCGGTAAGCAATTTATAACTATCCTCGTACCATTCCGTAGACTGAAAGTTGTGCCCCAATATCGCACCAGCAGTTTGCGCCTCATTGACCAAGCCCAATGAAAGATAGGCTTCTACCAGGCGGTGCAATGCTTCTGGGGTATGTGATGTCGTCTGGAAATCCTCAACCACAACACGGAAACGATTGATGGATGCCGCGTAATTATCGCGACGCAAATAGTACCTACCAATTTCCATCTCTTTACTGGCCAAGTGGTCAAAAGCGAGGTCAAATTTTAGAACCGCTGTTTTCGAGTATTCGCTGTTTGGATAGCGTTCAATCACTTCACGCAGCGATTGCAGCGCCTGGAAGGTTAAACCCTGGTCACGACCGACTTCGTCGATTTGGTCATAATAGCTGAGCGCTATCAGATATTGCGCATAGGCCGCGTCATCATCGTCTGGATAAAAATCAATAAAACGCTGGGCCGCTGAGCGACTGTTTGAATAGTCCTCATCGCGGTGGAAGGCGAAAGCCTGCATAATTAAAGCGCGCTTAGAAAATTCAGAGTAAGGATAAAGACGTTCGATTTCGCCGAAGTAAAATGCCGCATCATCGGCGCGGTTTTTCTCGAGTTCAAACTCGCCCCGTTCAAAAATCTGTGCTGGTGAATAAACCTCTAGCGGCTCTGTTTTTTGGCCCGGAAGTTCACCTGCTCTGGGGCTATCAGAGCCACCACTACAAGCTGCAAGCGTTGCCACCATAACAAGTGCGACTGTTGTACGCTTCCGAGATGTGCCGTTCGCTATGTTTGATTTCATCACCGCGTTCACCCTGCTCGTTTTCGCTTTGTTAGATTGGTGTTAGCACACTAATTTAACATGCAAAACCTTGCAAACACGCAATGTCTTTTTCGGAAAATATTCTAAAGTTTTAAAAATGACATTCGGGATCAAGCGACTTGGGGGACCTCGTCCCAAACAAGTCCGTATCCAGGTAAACGCTGTGTCATTTCAGCGTCACATACGACCATTCGAACAGCACCTGGAGTTGCAAAGGCCTTGCGTAACAATGTGTTAGTCAAAGAGTGACCTGCCCGCGTACCAGTATAGCGCCCCATGATCGGTGCCCCAGCCAAAGCAAGATCGCCCAACGCGTCTAACATCTTATGGCGTACAGGTTCATCGGAGTGGCGCAAGCCGCCTGGGCTCAAAACCTTGTCACCTTCAAACACAACTGCGTTTTCACCAGACGACCCACCTAAAGCAAGACCATTAGCCTGCATGGCTTCGACATCTGCTTGAAGGCAGAATGTCCGACTATCACTCAACTCCCGTGCAAAACTGCCATTGTTCATACGCAACGATTTGCGCTGACTGCCGATCGCCTTGTCGTCAAAATCGATTTGAAAGTCGATATACATCGTATCAGCGGGCTCCAGGGTCGCTGTCGCACTACCTTCTGTAACGGTAATTGTGTGCATCATTTTAAATGCACGTACTGGCGCACCCAAAACTTGAAGACCAGCCTGCATGATACCACGCACAAAAGGTACCGCAGAGCCATCCACGATCGGGACTTCTGGGCCGTCAATTTCAATCAGTGCGTTGTGAACTCCGCAACCTGCAAGAGCTGCCATAACGTGCTCAACAGTGGAAACTTCTACGCCAGCAGCATTTCGAATTTTTGTGCAAAGCGGGGAACGTTTGACCGCATCCCAGCGTGCAGGGATCAGATTATCCCCTTTCATGACGTCTGTGCGTGCAAACCAAATCCCACACTCTGCCGCTGCCGGAAGAATTTTTAACCGAACAGGTCTGCCTGAATGCAGGCCTTTTCCTGAGAAGCTAATCGGGGATTTAAGAGTTGTTTGCAAAATAATCTCAATATGACGCACAAAATCGTACATGTTATAAATTGAATAATAACCTGCACTCACAATCACAACTCAATCATTGCAACATTCTGAAACATGGATGTGATACATCAGCAATATTGCGCCATGCAGCGCAAAAGCCAATGATTTAAAATAAAAAA
>Ga0206677_10004673_pt1 | contig 11064 bp, 5 predicted proteins | sample M130m12015metaG_FD_155475 | JGI IMG/M metagenome (GOLD analysis project Ga0206677, IMG submission 155475) | Ammonia-oxidizing marine archaeal communities from Monterey Bay, California, United States - M1 30m 12015 | ecosystem: Environmental > Aquatic > Marine > Intertidal zone | place: USA... | reverse complement strand
GAACTGGCGAGCAAGCGGGAGCAAAAATCGGAAGTGACAAACGAAGAGGTGGAACTGGAGGAGCAAAAGATATCACAGAAACCGGAAATCGCAGGTGAAAAGAATTCTGAAGAGATTGTGCCTGTGATGGAACTTGAAAATGGTAACAAATAGGGCGATGATTTGATTATCATCAATGCCTTAGACGTTCTATGAGTGAGTTGCAGATTGGCACATACTTGTCCAGTGGAGAGCCTTTTTCATTCGATAAAGATCTATTACGCTATCACGTTTCCTTGCTTGGAACAACAGGGTCTGGCAAGACCGTAGCGGCGAAAGCAATCATCGAAGAAGCAACGTTGGCCGGATTGCCATCGCTTTTGATCGATCCCCAAGGGGACTTAGCACGCATAGCAATTTTAGGTGATCTTGATACAATCGAAGCCAACGGTGGCGACCGAAACCGGGCAAAGGAATACCAGGAACTGGCAGAGGTAAGGATATGGACGCCAACCAAAAATAAGGGCTTGCCATTGTGCATCAATCCGTTCAAAGCGATTCCAGATAATCTCGAACCAGAAGACAAAATTGCCTACATTGACATCATGGCGAGTGGTTTTACTCTTCTATCGGGCTACAAGGATGGTCAGGGGAAAACAGCTCAAGTGAAGGCATTTCTTAACGAATTACTGAGTCATTCCGTAGAAATGAAAGCAACCCCTACGAATTTTGCAGATCTAGCAGATTTGATTATGTATCCCCAAGAAAAATTTCAGACATGGGGGAGAGAGTCTGAATTGAATGACTTGATGGATGGATTTCTCAAACCGAATGATATTGAAAATTTAAGCCGAAAAATTCGAACCCTTGACACAGGGATCAACAAACTAATGTTTTCATCTGGTGTGCCGCTTGACATAGACATCATGCGTACACCTATGAACGAGGGTTGTGTTCCTGTCAACATCATTCACATGAAATCCCTTCTCGACGACCACACACAACAGACATTTTTGCTTGAAATATCCAGAGCACTCTATTCTTGGATGATGAAATTGTCCTCATCCGACACGGGTATGAAATTCCTCTATTTCATTGATGAAGTTGCTCCTTACCTTCCCCCGCATCCATCAAATCCCCCGGCAAAGAGCATCATTAAACTCCTGTTTAAGCAAGGGCGAAAGTATGGTATCTCCTGTGTTTTGGCAACCCAGAACCTCAAAGACGTTGATTACAAGATCCTTGACCAAACCCATACAAAAATTATCGGGAAAGTCAAAGATCCAAGAGAAACCAAAAACATCAAAGAACTCATCAACAATAAGGGAGCAGACACATATGCAGAAAAATTGTCCACATTTGATGCGGGAGAATTCATCGTTCTCAACACAAAAATAAAACCTTTACCAATTCAAATCAAATTCAGATGGTTGTACACCGACCACGGACTTCCGCTCAATGATGACGATGTACAAGAACTCACAACCGATGAGATGCGGGCTTGGGCACAGGGATTATCCAAATCTCCACAATTGAGCAAGACAGGGTCATCATCTAAAGAACTGAAACCTTCAACGAAAACCAAAGGTAACCAAAACCGAGAAGTGAAACCATCCACCGAAGCTAATGGCCCAGAGGATAATGATGATGAGGGAAGTATTTCCAAAATCTCATCAGAACTCACCGAAGAGAACTCAGAACGAAATAACTCAGACACAGAACAGATGAATGGAGAGCCAACAGTGGAAATTAATCTCCTCGGTGGATTAAGCGTGTTACAGAACACAAAGGATCCGCTACACATGATGCTAGGATTGACAAATGTCGTGACCGCAGTGGCTTTCCTCGTTGTGGGGATTTCTTTGTTTGAAAACTGGAATCAAGATAAAATTTCCATTATTCACCCAATGATTGGCATGGGCATTACCATCCTCTGTGGTGGGGTCTTCGTTGCTGAATCTCTGATGAAAGACCACGCATCGATGGCGAACACAATCCGCGAGCGATCTCGTTCAATTCATCTATTGGTGTTGGGCTGGGCTTGGGTGTTGTTTTTGCTTCCGCAATTCACGAATGTCGAATACAATGAATTTACAGAGGCATGTGTAATTATAGCTCAAACCCTCATTACTCTATTTTTCGTATCGGACATCACGCATCGATTCCAACTCAAAAAACTCGATTTTGCCTTTGGTACATCAATATTTGATACCGCCAAGAATTCCGCTAAAGTGCTGATCGGTGCTCGTCATTTATTGGAGATTAAAGCCTCTTCAGAGATACTTTTGCGCAACATTCGTATGATATCTGATGCTTTGGCGATTTACATATTATTGGTTTTACTTGAAGTTCTTCCATCCCTCGATGCCCACACAGAATACGATTTAGTGCTGCGATTGTTCTCAATCATGTCTTTGAATTTCATAACAGAAATTCTCATCCGAATACGGAATTGACAGTTACAACCTGCCTTAATTGTAGTAAGTTGCGTATCCTTGGCCCTTGAGCAACTCTGCTAATTCTCTTTCTTTCAGGAGGGAATCAAGAAGGGTGTATTGAGAATTAGCGTAGATGCTCATGAGGTTTTTTTCAAGACCCAAGCCATGAGGATGGACAATTTTCTTACTCGAATCGGGGTGCGGTTTACCATTCTTTTTGGCTTTATGAATCCCGTATCGATCGTCTGGATGTTTACTTGTTTGACCAACATACAAATACCCCTTGAAAGGTGGTTTTTGATCTCCATTTTGTTTCTGAAAGGATCGGACATCCCAGACAGCAGAATCAAGACGCACGACGTAGACATGTTGGTTTTTAGGGTCATGATGATACACACGGTGGCCGCTTTCTTGGAGGTTTTGAAGGCACTTCAGCTTATACCTAAGTGCAGAAATTTTGTTTGAGAATTTCTTAGGTGGCGTGAATAACGAGGATGCATGATTGCCAATAAAACCGGACCAAGAGGAATAATCGTCATTCATTGCATCTCGAATTTTATCTTCCTTCGAGGTCCAAGTGATCCCAAGTACAGCCTTTTCCTTCGAAGCATTTGGATGTAAATCAGACAATCGTTTTAATCGCTTTTTTGATAAATCAGCGAGCCTAAACACCGCGACCCAATATGCGGCCAATGTGATCCCTCATCAAAAGTCGTCGTCGCAATATTCTGGGATTCCATCGTCATCGGTATCGATGTTGTCATCTCCACCGGGACAGATATCACGGTGGTCAGGTATGCCATCACCATCTGAGTCGAACTCATCCTCACGAGAACTTTCGCTATCATCATCGTCAACATCGGAAATGCAATCACCATCCGAATCCTCACAGTCAATTACATCTTCGGCTGGAGCACAATCAATTGTTTCCATGAATACTTCACTGTAATTTTGAGTGATGTCGACAATGTCGTTCGAATTTTCATCAATCCAAATGTAAGAGCGAACACCGCCATTCAAGCATTCACTGTTGGGATCAATGGATTCTTTGACAAAAGTAGCATTCGTGGAGGTTTGTTGACTAGCCAAACAAATGTATCGGGAACCGAGAGTTTCTTCAACCGACAGATTGCTGTCATTATCGAGATCGAGTCCGTTAGACAACCGAACGTAGATTCCGTCGCACAGTGGTGATGAAAAGCTAGTTACATTCAGGACCGAACTCTTACCTTCGGCACCAGCATCCCCAACAGCGCCGTTGCAAACTGAGTATGAGTGCTCAACCTCATTATCATTAAGCTGGCCGTTGCTGTTTAGATCTCGACCAAGAAGAACTTGTGTGCCTCCAGTTGAAGAGGAGCACATATCGGAATCTGCAGCTTGTGTTATGATTAGCAACTCATGAGCGCTCATTCCATCGGAGCCATTAGAACCATTAGAGCCATCTAAACCATCAGAACCATCGTTGCCATGACATATTCGTTGATTGGATTGTGTTTCCGTTTGGTCCCACGCCCCATTCACATCATGGTCTGCCCACACCGTAATCAGTAAACCACCGTTAGAGCAAAACGGCATCTGTTCCGAAGAAAGTGACTCTATTTTTATTTGAGGTATAGTTTGTTGAAGCGCCATTTCGTAAGTGGGCGCCATGCAAGTAGCAACTGTTAGGCGTTCCACTGATTCTTCTGTTGGCGCATTTCCGCTCGTGCAAACCAAGCGTTTGAGTTGAACTTCGAATGATTCTTCGTTCAATCCGGTACAGGCATAATTTGTGCCTTCGAAAATTGTCTCCTCACCTGATACATAAGTTGTGGTTGTGTCAACACGGAATTTCTCTCGGGACGAACATTCCGAAATTGGGACAGAAACATAAGTGAAACTGCTCGAGATAGATTCTATTTCATTTCCGTAGGGTGAAGAAGGACGGCATTCAATATCAACTGAAATCTCATCACCCAGGTACTCTCCATCTTGGTTTGCATCTGTTTTGGTAGTGGTCACCAAAGCCCCAGCTGATTCATCTGGGCAACCTTCAATATCGACGCCAGCCCATACGATCATCCGTGTTGTAGACAATCCCAAGTACGGCTCTTCATTGATATCCTCATTATCCACTCCCTCCCGGTCAAAACCAGCTGGTCCGAGTTCCAAAATCCGCTCTGGTGTGGTTTGAATGAGGTCAAAGTCAGCAGGATCAATCATAAGAAGTGGTATCGTCAAGACGCCGGTTTGGGAGAGCCCAAATGAATCAGACAAAAAACCGTCGAGGGTGTCCGCACAATTGTTGTAATTTTCGGTTTGGTACTCAGAACTAGCCAGGGGTACCATGAGTACCGCGGAAGCATTTGCTTGCTGGGCCAGGGTCCAAGCTTTAGCTGCGGTTCCAGCAAAACCCGCTTTCCAAGTTGAGGCACGGTATGTAAAAATAGCAAAGTTGCCATGGAAATCTAGTGGTTCAATTAACTCTACCTCGCCTGTCTCATCATTCGCCCCATCGTCAGGTAACGGGAATATCCCTTTGCCAACCATGCGTTCTTTCGGACTAGCAAAATCGCCAAAAATTGGACACACTTCTATTTCACCGACAGAATCCCCTGATGAAGTATAAAGATGAATATCAGTGTCTGGTTGTATGCCTCGCCACTCTTGAGCGTCCCCTAAAATCCATACCTCGTCACCCTCACTATCATCCCAATCTGTGTTATCAGATAGGTTTGATTCCTTTGAATTCGAATCCTCGCCGATACACCCGGCTAATGTGGACATCACAAATATCAACATAAGTACGAGGGCGTGTAATTTCATACTTGAACCAATGAATGAAGGTTTATTTACTATACGGCTGGGGTGAAAAACCGCTCAAATCAGAAAAAAATCTTGATTATCAAAGGCTTGCATCGTGAAATGATTAAATGCTTGTGGTTTTTGTAAGCGAATATGTCTAGGTTGGTCGTGTTCGTTTTGTGCTCGATGGTACTTGCAGTCACAACCTTTCCAGCGAATTTTAGTGAGTTGGATACCCAAAAAACATACTCGACACAAGGGTCCAACACACCACAATATGTTATTGACTCTTTTGAGTCTCTTAATTCCACTGACGTATCCTTTGTAGTAAGCCTTGACTCTTCAATTCATGGCATGGTCGGATGCGCTGAATTTTCAGGAACGTTAGATAACGCTGAACTCGATGCTGATGGGATCGCTTCAAGCGGAGGAAAGGATATTCTTGTGTTTGGATGGAACCAAACGAATGGCTACTGGTCTACGACATTGGGTAGCGCTGGTAATGAATTTTGTTGGAAGACAAAGTGGATCAATGAAACAACCATCGCTATCAGCGGATATTTCGACGAGGACATCACAATTGGCAGCACTACTCTCATCAACAATGGGGGTCGTGATGGCTTCATTGCTACATATGACATAGCAATCGAACAGTGGGATGCAGCTGCATCAATCGGGACTGATCAAAATGAAGAGTTTAGGAGTTTCACCGCCCTCTCAAACGGTACATTTGCAGCGCTTAGCACCTCTACAGGCAACGTGGCCAACTATTCATCACTACAAGGTGCGAAAAACTGTACGAGTTCAGATATATCGATTTCTACATGTACTATGGTCGTCTACTTGGACCAGCAACTACTTGGCACTGGCATGCAAGTGTTACAGTCGACAAAATCTGTAATTGGCGGAGATATAGCAGAAATTGCTTCCACTGGAAAAATTCTAGTCACCGGTTACTTTAGTCAGAGATTACTGATTGGGACTGGATATATCGAAAGCGTTGGAAACACAACAACCGACATTTTTGTGTGCCGCCTTTCGAGCAACGGCCAATTCGAATCATTTAGCGCATTCGGGGGAATGGGTAATGACGAAGCTCGAAGCATTGCTAAAACTTCAACCGGTTTCGTAGTAAGTGGAACTACGGAATCAACCAATAACAGCCAATCAAGAGTGTATAAACCATCCCTCGGCTGGGAGGCAGCGGTTGGTAACGGTTTCAAAGACAACTTGATTCTTCATGTTACGTCCTTAGGATTAATTGTCGATGGTTTTACGTTTGGCACAGAAAAGATGGATGCAGTAGGGGAAATATCCGTTGATGAGAATGATTTCGTATACATGAGCGGATACATTGGGTCGACCTTTGCCCACCCCAATTCAAATGCAACTTTAGGGATAACAGACAAGCGTTCCGCCTACGTCGCAATTATCAACATAAGTGGAGGAAACTCATCCACAATTCATGATATGTATGCCACAACTGGATCGAACAACGGTGATGCAAGAACGAACTCTGTTAGTGTTTTGAACAGCCAGGACATATGGATTGGAGGGCGAATGACACCCGGCAGACTCTCCAATACCTTTTTTGGAGAGCATACATCAGGGTATAGCAAAGTCGGATTTTTGATGCGAATCGGCTTCGATTCGGACTCTGATGGCGTTGCGGAGAGAATTGACAATTGCCCCTCACATCACAATCCAAACCAGGCAAACTATGATGGAGATGGCATGGGGGATAATTGTGATTTGGACGATGATGGTGACGGAGTTCTTGATGTTGATGATATTGAATGTTCTTATTCTACAACTGTTGGCTTCGTTTCAAATCAGTTCAACGACCATGACGGTGATGGATGTGAAGATTCAACTGAAGACGATGATGATGATAATGACGGATACTCTGACACATACGAGTCAAATCTTGATTGCCCAAAGGGTATCACCAATTGGTCTGCCGGGGAATTGGCATTGGACAGAGATGCAGACGGATGCCATGATCAACTAGAAGACCTTGACGATGATGGCGACTCGTATCTGGATGCCACAAACGATGCATGTGGCATGGCCAATAGCATTGTCTTTGATGTCAACACATGGATGGATCGGGACCTTGATGGATGTCATGATGATGAAGATTTAGATGTCGACAATGACGGAATATTGAACGCACAAGATGCATGTGATGCAAGCCTAATTGGTTGGCAATCAGATGTTCAAAGTGATTACGACCAAGATGGATGTCACGACCTTCTAGCAGATCTTGATGATGACAATGATGGGGTCTCCGATTACTTTGACATGTGTACGCCCCCGAGCACATACAGCACACTAGGAACCTCAATGCTAATCCCATGGACCGATTATGATGGAGATGGCTGCCATGACTTAGAAGAGGACATGGATGATGATAATGATGGAATTCTTGATACAAATGATTCATGTCAGTTGGGGACTACTTCATGGACAAGCACTGAAATGAATGATTATGATTCCGATGGTTGCCAGGATTCTATTGAAGATACTGATGATGATGGTGACGCTTTAGAAGATCATCTTGATGAATGCGATCCCGACTCTGGCTTCCAATCGCTGAAAAATTGGTCATCGAACATTGCCACCGACCATGACGCTGATGGGTGTTCGGATGATGGTGAAATTTCAAGTGGTATTGAAGAAGACAGCGACGATGACAATGATGGCATAGCAGATGTCATTGACGGAATCGATGGTAATTGCCGACGCTCAAACCTTGCACTTGAACCAGTTGATTATGACTCTGATGGTTGCTTTGATGGAGAGGATGATGACATGGACAATGATGCTATGGAAAATAGCATCGATGCCTGCCCGAGATCGATTTCCCTTCAATTCAAATCAACACCGTTGAATGATCACGATGCAGATGGTTGCGAGGATGACCTTGAGGATCAAGATGATGATAACGACGGCATTGATGATGCTGATGATGTCCGATGCCAAACTGGAGACCTGTTCACCTCCTCTTCTGAAACCGATTGGGATGAAGATGGTTGCAAAGACAGCACCGAGGACAACGACGATGATAATGATGGCATCATCGACACCATGGATCAATGCGACGTGGAAGATGGCGTGTTTACAGAAAATTTACCGTGGACTTCGGGCCCGAACACAGACTACGATCAAGATGGTTGCCGTGACGTTGGTTCGGAGAACGGAGACCAAGGTGAAGACGATGATGATGACAATGATGGTGTCAAGGATTATCAAGAAGGGTTAGGCATAAATGGAGCACCTTGCCTCTACACCCGTCAGCCGTCCATCGATGATGACAAGGATGGATGCGCAAATTATGAAGACCCCGATGATGACAATGACGGAGTGACAGATGCACAGGAAACTAAGATTGCAGACGATGATGCAGCGAGGAAACAAAACCTCAGTTATTTGGCAATTGGTATGTTTGGATTGGTCCTCGTGGCAGCATTTAGAAAGAACATATACCAAGTCGCAGGCGATTGGATTAATGCCATCAACTCAGCAGTGAACACAGGTGCGGGACCCCAAAGCGTAGGCAACCTGGGGAATTCACCATCCCCTATCCAGCAAAATCCAACTGACCTAAACCAGGTAAGAAACGGAATCACACTGGTCTTGAATTTCAAACCGGGCCAACTTTCACAACAAGCCTTCGATGCAGCAATGCTAGAAATGGTGGGGGCAAATCTCTATGCAACAAAAGGAACATTGCAAAAGACACTCAACAGTGATGAGAAAAAGAAGATTTTGAAGCTCAACCAGGATGGGTGGAATGTCACTGTAGCCCGCTCTTCATTCGAGTCGATCGCTTGTAAACACTTCATTGGTGCTTCAAATGCCCATTCCATACAACGCCTTGACTTAAACATTAGATTTAGCATCATTAACCCACGAGAACTATCAGAGGATATTGGTGATGAGGCAGGCAGGGTGACAAGCGAACAATTCTGGATGAGTGTACTGGCCAAGAGTCAGGTGCTTAGTTCATGGATGAAACATAACAAAGAGGAGTTGCGAAATAAATTTTTATCGACGCTTCAACAATCAACATCAATAAACTTCATCGAGGATGAATGCTCATTTGACATCGAAACCTACAGCATTGAAGAGTTGCGTCAACACCCCTCATATCGCTCAGATTTCCGGTTGGAATTGAACATGGACTGTCGCTTCGGAGTGGTCGGGAGTTTGAAAATATTGGGTGAGGCAAGTGGGCAACTGGTCATGGACGATCTCGAAACCAATGTGACTGCGAGCGGGACACTGTGCGTCCTCGATACGGTCCATTTTGACAATACAGCAGAAGACCTACTGATCCTGTACCCCAAGGATGAACAATTTTGGGAGTTCATCCGAAGATTGAATTGATCACTTGTTGGTCTGTGAGCCACTGCCTGTGTTGACATTGGAATTGTTGGCGTTGATCGTGTCGCCACCAGAGTTCTTTCCGTTGCTAAACATTGGTTGGTTCCTTCGGCGCATAAACCATGCGATGACTGCTATTCCGATGACTCCTGCTCCGATGTAGATGTATGTTTCCATGAATGCCGGTATGGGTATTTGCAATTAAAGACATCCCTTAGAGATGAGAAAAAGTCAATAATCGTTGAGTCATCGGAACATCATGAACAAATTTGCGATGGTTTGCTTATTTATGTTTACACTTCCCCTGATGGGACAGGTAGCAACAGCAGAAGATTCTGCAAGAGGGACCTTACAATACAACGCAGATTTTGTTGAAAGAAATGCCCCCACAACCGACATCACAGTCATGAGCACGTTCCAAGTTGAAGTTAATCTCTGCGGTTATGATGATTTGGGATCACGAGGTGATTGCGAATCGTCCACCGCATCGAACATTCACTGGTTTCAATACAACGTAGCAAAGGACGCAGACGGCAATATTAGTGGCATGGGTGATTATTTCATGTGGGATGTAGAAAACAGGGGTACACCACATTATGTGGATTTGACGCTTGAATTATGCTGGAAATCCAGTCTCGACACATCGAAGGTTGTTTGCCAATACGAAGGTGATATTTATTATGATCAAGATGAGATTATTGCATCCTATTCAATTCGTTCCGACACCTATTTTGTCAGGGTTCAAGCACATGATGAGTATCTAAAGGACCGAGACGAAGGAGGCGATGAAACCATTGTTCGAGTTACTCCATCGCTCAAGTCTTCAACCTCAGACATGGAAAACCCAAGAATACTGACAGGTCAAAATCGAGTGGATGCAAAGGTTTGCCACAAAGATTGCGATACCTCCAGTGAGGTTGACCCGGTCGATGTCTTTGCCGTGGAAGCATTTGAAGGCGACGTTGTGTCCTTCCGCTTCGCTTCAAGGGAATACGACAGCGTCTGTCATGATTCAGTCTATGTGTATGTTATGAATGACTATTACCTTTCCACATACGACAACATGACCTATTACAGCATTGACGACTGTGGTAAATACGACAGTAATTTCAGGCGGACCACCGTTGAATATTCAATGCCAAAATCAGGACTCCTCTATATTTGGTTCAAAGACCGCCAAATTAGTCCGGAACAAGATCCAGACTCCTACACAATCCGACTCAACGGTATTGATAGCTCCAGCCGACAAGGTGGAGCCGACCGAGACGGAGACGGAATGACCGATGTGGAAGAAGCGCGATGTGGCTCTTCATTTTACGACGCAAACGATGTGGCACCAGATACAGATGGAGATGGATTCTGTGATGCCTTTGCGGGTGATGACGACGGGGATGGCGTTCTGGATGAAGAGGATAATTGCCCTAACACTCCTCCCAGCGCACAGGACTATGACAGCGATGGTTGTGAAGAC
>Ga0206677_10004672_pt1 | contig 11065 bp, 11 predicted proteins | sample M130m12015metaG_FD_155475 | JGI IMG/M metagenome (GOLD analysis project Ga0206677, IMG submission 155475) | Ammonia-oxidizing marine archaeal communities from Monterey Bay, California, United States - M1 30m 12015 | ecosystem: Environmental > Aquatic > Marine > Intertidal zone | place: USA... | reverse complement strand
TGAAATTGTAATGGCTGAGGAAAGTGATGTTAATGAATTAGGCTTGGCAATGAGTCATTATGAAATGTATATCGACGCAATGATACAAGTTGGAGCCGATACTAGTGATATTAACTTATTTATAAAAGCTATTGAAAAAGGAGACAATCTTGAAGACGCTTCTAAGAAAATTAAATTGGATGCTCCAATATTAGAGTTTATAAAATTTACTATGGATATAGTAAATTCAGATAAACCACACAGTATAGCGTCTGCTTTTACATTTGGAAGAGAGGATGTTATTCCAGACATGTTTCTGGAAATTATTGGGCAGTCTAAAACTAATGATGATAAAACATATAGTAAGTTGCTATATTACTTAAACCGTCATATTGAGTTAGATGGAGACGAACACGGACCTATTTCATTAAAAATGGTCGAAGAGTTGTGTGGGAATGATAATCTTAAATGGGAGGATGTGTTAGAGACTGCAACCGAAGCTCTAAAAATGCGCCTAAAATTATGGGATCACATAACAGCATGTATATTACTTAACTAGCCAAAAGCTAAAACGAACACAACTGTTTGAAAAATATTTTCAAATTTATATTATCAATTTTTCCAAGAACTGTACTAATTAAGTTAAGTCTTGTAGTACAGCCAATTTTTGTTTATTTCCTAAAAGGAAAAGTGTATGTTGACCCCATAGATGGTGAGAGTTTTAAACGGTTTTTACCCTACGGATATGGAGCACAGCGAGAAAATGTACTTTCTCCTTCTACTCTTTCATTAGAACGACATAGACTTCTTTGGCTTTATTTAAAACATCAAACAGACTTTTTTATAAAACCCAAAAAACTATTACATTTTGCTCCGGAACAAGCATTTTATAAACGGTTTAAAAGAATCAAACATTTTGAGTATGTTACAACAGACTTAAACTCTCCAATAGCTACAGTAAAGGCAGATATCTGTAATCTTCCTTTTGAATCCAATAGCTTTGACGCCATTTTATGCAACCATGTGCTCGAGCACATTTTAGATGATACAAAAGCTATGCAAGAACTTTTTCGAGTTATGAAACCTGGAGGTATGGGGGTCTTTCAGGTACCTCAGGATCTAAGACGAAATATAACATTTGAGGACCATACAATAACCAATCGCAAACAAAGAGCAAAACTCTTTGGACAATACGACCATGTTCGTGTTTACGGAAAAGATTATTTTAAAAAGTTATCAGATTGTGGATTTAGAGTTGAAGCTGTTGACTACACAAGCCAACTAACCTCAGAGGAAATCGAAAAGTACCGGCTAGCAAAAGGAGAAATTATTCCAGTAGTATATAAACCTTAGCTTAATGGAAAACCATTAAAAAATTCTGTCTTGAATTTATTATCTTCTGAAATATAGACAATAAATACTTTTAATTCAGGATGGCTTTGTAAGAACAATCGTATAGCTTCAACACCCATAGCCTGTAAAGCTGTGGCATAAGCGTCGGCTTTTATGCATTTTTTAGCTATTACTGATACACTAAGAATATTAGTACGGCTAGGATATCCAGTTGTTGTATTAATTATGTGTGTATATCTATTTCCTTTGGAATCAATTTTGAACTTTCGGTATGTACCCGATGTAGCCATGGATTCATCTTCAAGCACCAAGGTGTTTACATAAGCTTGGTCACTATCTAAATCTGGATGTTGAACACCAACAGTCCAAATAGAGTTTTTTACAGAGTTTCGTCCAAGAGTACGGATTTCCCCGCCAATTTCAACAAGATAATTCTCAACTCCTTTAGATTCTAAAAACTCACTAATAACATCTACTGCATAGCCTTTAGCAATTGCATTAAAATCTAATTTTAGAGTTAATGGTTTGGAAATTAAACCTTGACTAATTGATACTTTATCCATACCCACTGAACGCATCAATTCAGTAATTTTATCTTTATCTAAGGACTCTATTTTACCTTCTGGACCAAAGTCCCAGGCATTAACAACAGCTCCTATACTAGGGTCAAAATAACCATTAGTGGTTTTATATATCTCCTTAGAGGTTAAAAATACAGATTCAAAATGGTGATCAACTACAATATTTAGATTTGAATTGACTTTAGAAATATCTGAATCCTTTATATAGGTAGACATTGAGCGGTTGATTTGAGAAAACAAACTATCGAAAGCAGTTTCTAAATTACTTTCACCGTCATAAATAATCGAATATGTTGTTCCAAATATTGGACCAGAGGCGCGAAATTGTTTAACAGAATCAATACATGAAAAGTGCACCAGTAGAATTAAAAAAAAGAACTTCTTGATCATACAAATTTAATTAAGATTAGCATCAACAATCTGTATTCCGTTGTATTCAATAAGATAGTCTTCGTTTAAATATATTGGTAATTTATCACTTTGAGGGTTTCCAATTCCTACACCAGCATACAAAACTTTAGCATCCTTTTCTTTAGCATGATTCTTAAAAGTTTCCATCCAAACTACATCATAATTGTTAGGATTATCTGGAAGTAAAACGACTCTAACAATTACAAAAAAATATTGACTGTTCTTGTCAATACATACAAATTGTGGGTGTTTTCTGAGTTTACTATTTACAGCAACAAACTCAAATCCACGAGATTCTAAATCTTTACCGACATGGTTCATTGCTAAGTTGTGCATCTCTTGTTTTGAAAGTGGTTTACGCATCCTACAAAAATACAAAAAGCCCAACAAAGTTGTTGGGCTTAAATATCAAAAAATTAAAAGTGATTAACCTCCAAAGTCATCGAATCGGATATGTTCATCAGGGATTCCGTAATCTTCACCCATTTTTTGAACAGCTTGATTCATTAATGGTGGTCCACAGAAATAGAGCTCGATATCTTCGGGTGACTCATGATGATCTAAATAATTGTCTATAACACAGTTATGAATAAAGCCGACAAATCCGTCACCTTTACCTTCAATTCCATCTTTTACTTTCCAATTGTCTTCTTCCATTGGTTCAGATAATGCTAAGTAAAATTTGAAATTTGAAAATTCTTTTTCGAGCTGTTCGAAGTGGTCTAAATAGAATAATTCACGTTTAGAACGTCCACCATACCAATAAGTAACTTTACGGCCTGTTTTGAGTGTTCTGAAAAGGTGGTATAGATGCGAACGCATTGGTGCCATTCCAGCGCCACCGCCAACGTATAACATTTCTGACTCACTTTCATTGATGAAGAATTCACCATAAGGACCTGAAATAGTAACTTTATCACCAGGTTTTTGAGCGAATATGTATGATGAAGCTATGCCGGGATTCACGTCCATCCAACCATTGTTGACACGGTCCCACGGTGGTGTTGCAATACGAACATTTAACATAATTTCACGACCTTCTGCAGGGTAAGATGCCATTGAGTAAGCACGTTCTACAGTTTCACTATTCTTCATAGTTAGCGGCCAAAGTCCAAATTTATCCCATTCGGCTTTGAACTTATCTGCAGTTTCATGTTCTTCTGGATGTGCTGTAATATCAATATCCTTAAAGTTGATCTCACATTCTGGAATTTCAATTTGAATATATCCTCCAGCTTTGTAGCCCATATCTTCTGGAATTTCAACCACGAACTCTTTAATAAAAGAAGCAACATTGTAGTTACGAACTACAGTAGCTTCCCATTTCTTTATTCCAAAAACTTCTTCTGGAATAGTAATTTCCATGTCTTGTTTTACTTTCACTTGACACGATAAACGTGCTCCATGTTTCAATTCTTTTCTTGAAAAATGAGGAGTTTCAGTTGGAAGCGCTTCACCTCCGCCAGAAAGTACGTGACATTCACATTGAATACAAGTTCCACCTCCTCCACAAGCTGAGGGTAAAAATATTTTATTACCTCCAAGTGTAGATAGCAATGTATCACCTGATGCAACTTCAATTTCGCGTTCACCATTGATAAGAATCTTTACAGGTCCTGAAGGTGATAATTTTTGTTTTACAAAAAGGAGCACACTAATTAATAGTAATGAGGTCACTAAAAATGCTACAACAGTAGCTAAAATGGTTCCGGTTGTTCCGGCGGCTAAAATCATCATATTAGTTAACTATTTTTATTTGATTATCTTCTTCTTTTTCAACTTCTGAAGTCTCCATAACTACTTCTTTTGCTTCATCTTTAACCTCCTCATCACCTCCTGTTAGCATTCCACCAAAGCTCAAGAAACCAATCCCCATTAAACCTGTTACAATGAATGTAATCCCTAAACCTCTAAGGGGGGCAGGTACATTAGAGTAACGAATTTTTTCACGAATGGCAGCAATTGCTAAAATAGCTAAAAACCATCCGATTCCAGATGATATTCCGTAATTAATAGCTAGTCCAAGGGTTTCAATCTCACGAGATTGCATGAATAAAGATCCACCTAAAATAGCACAGTTCACGGCAATTAATGGTAAGAATATTCCAAGTGAGTTGTAGAGCGAAGGTGAAAATTTTTCAACTACAATTTCAACTAATTGAACCATGGTTGCAATCGTAGCTATAAACATAATAAAAGATAGGAAACCAAGGTCATATTCAGCAAATTCAGGACCTAACCACACTAGTGCACCAGGTTGTAATAAATATTGGTCTAACAACCAATTTAAAGGTACTGTGATCGCTAATACAAATATGACAGCAGCCCCTAGTCCAACAGCAGTTGCTACTTTTTTTGAAACAGCTAAATATGAGCACATGCCCAAAAAAACTGCAAACACCATATTATCTATAAAAATTGATTTGAAAAATAATTCGATGTGTTCTATCATTGTCTTTTATTTAAGTTCTTATTATAGAAATTAATCTTCAATTAATGTTGTGTTTCTACTGCGTTGTACCCAGATAATTAGACCTACTATTATTAAAGCCATTGGAGGCATGAGCATAAAACCATTGTTTTCGTAACCTGTAGAATAAAGTCCTGTTTTTTCTATAGGATCTCCAAGCACAGGTATCCCAAAAAGAGTTCCAGACCCTAAAAGCTCTCTAAAAAACCCAACTGCAAGAAGAATTACTGCGTATCCTAATGCATTTCCAATACCATCTAAAAATGCTCTCCATGGTCCATTACCTAAAGCAAAAGCTTCAAAACGTCCCATAATAATACAGTTAGTAATAATTAATCCAACAAAAACAGAAAGTGTTTTACTAAGCTCATAAGCATAAGCCTTAAGAACTTGATCGACAATAATTACCAAAGATGCTACAACGATGAGTTGAACAATAATTCTAATTTTTGAAGGAATTATATTACGCATCAATGAAATAACAACATTTCCAATTCCTAAAACAAATAGTACTGCAATTCCCATAACTAAAGAGGCTTTGAGTTCAGCTGTGATAGCTAAAGCAGAACAAATACCTAATACTTGAATCGTAATTGGGTTATTATCTGCTAGCGGGTCCGTTATTAGTTTGGTATCTTTTTTTGAAATTAGTCCCATGTTAGTTCAATTGATTTTTTAAATTTTTAAAGTATGGTAAATACAATTTAAGGTCACTTTTAATCATCGCAGAAACTCCATCTCCTGTGATTGTAGCACCTGCTAAAGCATCTACTTCATAATCATCTTTAGTAAGGTTCTTAGGGTCATTATTTCCTTTTGCTACAGTAATTCCTTTAAAATCTCCATTCTCTGTTAGTAACTTTTCTCCAACAAAATCATCCATAAAATAACGTTGTTTGATATTGGCTCCCAAACCAGGAGTTTCCGCAGCATGATCAAAAAAGGCCCCTTGGACAACCATATCATCATCTAATGCAACATAACCCCAAATAGCATCCCAGAGTCCTTTTCCTCTAATTGGAATGATATAAAATGTTTGATTATCCTTTACACCAACAAATAAGGGCAATTCTCTTGTTCCTCCATTTTTAGCTTTCGCTTGTTCTTTTTTGACATCAATGAGATAGGCTTCCAAATTTTCGTTAAATGTTCCATCGGCATTTATAGTTAACTGTTTTGAGATATATTTTGAAAACTCTGCTGCTACTTTATCTGTTCCAATAAATTTAATATCAGTAGCCCCATTTTCATTAATCCCCATTGCATACAGGATATTTTGTTGTTTTTCCATTCGTTCGTTCTCTTGAATATTGGGTTTCAAGGAAGAGGCTGTAAATGCCAGCAAGGATCCTACGATTACAACCATTCCGATGGAAAATAAGATAGTATACTTGTTAGTGTCTGTATTATTACTCATAATTATGCGGTTTTAACTTTTAGACGGTTCATACGTTTTTTTACATTTCCCTGAACCACATAATGGTCAATGGTTGGTGCAAAAACGTTCATTAATAAAATGGCTAAAAAGACCCCTTCTGGATAAGCAGGGTTGAATACACGAATCATAATGGAGATAAACCCAATCAAAAATCCATAAATCCATTTTCCTTTGTTAGTTTGGGCCGCTGTTACAGGGTCTGTAGCCATAAATACAGCTCCAAATAAGATGCTTCCTATGACTAAATGTTGCCAAAAAGGCACGCTCATCAATCCGAAAAATTTACTTGAGCTAGAAATCCAACCCGCGTCAACAACTCCGTTGAATATGAGTCCCATACAAAGAGCACCAATGAGTGTACTAACGATAATTCTCCAGCTTCCTATTTTTGTAAATATCAAAAAGAGTGCTCCAAGAATAATCAGAAATTTTGAGGTCTCTCCAACTGAACCTGGAATGATTCCCCAAAACATATCCCAATAATCATAAATTACTGAGTTATTTTGAGCATAACTCCCTAAAATAGTTTCTCCAGATATAGCATCTGCTGTACCAGCTCGTTCAACTGCTCCATGAACCCAAACCTTATCTCCGCTCATCCATGTTGGATAGGCAAAGAATAAAAAAGCACGAACTGTCAATGCAGGATTTAAGATATTCATTCCTGTTCCTCCAAAAACTTCTTTTCCGATTACCACACCAAAAGCAACTGCGACTGCAAGCATCCAAAGTGGCAAATCAACCGGAACTATAAGTGGAACTAACATACCCGTAACTAGATAACCTTCTTCTACTTCATGGCCTTTAATAACAGCAAAAAGAAATTCAATTGCTAATCCAACCCCATAAGAAACGACTACTAGAGGTAATACTTTCCACATTCCGATTACTAAATTATCCCAGCTCCAAAAGGAAGCTCCTAAAAATCCTTGTGCAGATTCAATAGTACCCAATGCCAAGTGGTGTTGGTAACCTGCATTAAACATTCCGAATATTAAACATGGAACCATAGCCATAATGACAGTATTCATGGTACGCTTTAAATCATCGGCTGCTTTAATATGAGTACCATTGTGTGTGATTTCATTTGGCAAATACAAGAATGTATGGAGGGCATTAAAAGCCGGAGCCATTTTAGTGCCTTTATACTTTTCTTTGAGGTTGTGTAAATTACTTTTTAAACTCATTTTTATCCTATTTCTTTTAGCATTAAGTCTAGTCCTTCTCTAATTATTTTCTGATGTGGTTGTTTAGAAACACATATGAATTCAGTAAGTGCAAAATCTTCTGGTGCAACTTCATACATTCCCAAGGCTTCCATTTCATCAAGATCTTTGTACATACAAGCTTTTAAAATTTGTAATGGAAAAATATCTAACGGAAATACTTCTTCATATGTTCCAGTAAGAACAAATGCTCTGTGTTCTCCATTAGTATTTGTATTTAAATCGAATTTTTTGTTCGGAGTCATCCATGAAAACGTTAATGCTCTAGAAGTTGAAACCTTTTCAAACACAGGTTTATTCCATCCAAAGAATTCATAATCGTCGCCTTCCGGTATTACAGTCACCACATTTGAATAGTAGCTTAAAAATCCGTCAGGCTTGATTTCTTTACCATTCAGTACAGTTCCTGAAATGATTCGAACATTTGCATCCTTTTGGATTCCTCGGTCGTATACCATGGTAGCTATTTCACATCCAATCTTAGTAACCAAATAACGTGGCTCTTGAATCCCAGAACCAGCAAGTGCTACAATTCTTTCAGCATTGAACTTTCCAGTAAGAAGAACTTCTCCAATAATAACTAAATCTTGTGGAGTTAGCGTCCAGACAACCTCTCCTTTGTTTATGGGATCAATTTTGTTTATGAGAGTTCCAACATTACCAGAAGGATGTGGACCTGATATTTTATGGGTCACAACATCTTCTAAATTGGTGAACGGTGAATGAGAGTCCTTAGGGACGCTGATATTTACCTTTCCGTCAGTTAATTTTGATAAGGCTGTTACAGCGGCTTGAAGCTCAGCTTGCTTGCCAGTAAGTACAAAATTATAATCAGCCGCTAATGGCGCCGATGCATAGGCAGAAATAAATATTCCTTTTGGCGTACTTTCAGGATTTGCAATCACATCATAGGGACGCTGCATTATGAACGGCCAACAACCAGACGCTAGTAATTTAGCTTTAATAACATCTCTTTTTGCACTTTTTATTTCTATTTTTTTGTGGTCGAAATAGGTCTGAATTTTGTCAGCTTTAATTTTAACCTCTAATATGCGTCGCTTATCGCCTCTTGTAATCTCAGTTACTTCCCCAGAAACAGGAGATACAAACTGAATTGACTCATTTGATTTATCGTAAAAAATTGGCTCACCAGCCTTAACCTTTGAGGCGATTTTTACTAACAATTTTGGTGTAAGACCATGAAAATCTTCAGGCTTGATACTGAAAAAATTGCTTTTGATGGCATCACTTTTTGTTAGAGACGCCTCTCCTACTAAATTTATATCTAAACCTTTTTTGATTCGAATGTCTTTTGACATAGTTATTTTTGTTGAATTTATTATCTAAAAAACGCTGCAAATTTACAAATTAATTGCGCAGTCTGCACAATAATTAATCACATTTTTTCATAAAACATATGTTTTTTATCAAGGATGAAAAAATGTTTATATTTACCTAGTTAATTATTGCAAGTACATGACCAATATTAGAATTACTATTTCGTTTTTAATCACTTTATTTTTGGCAAATTCACAAGTCCAAGAAATGGATTCTAATAATGAGGTTAAATCTATTTCATTTAAAAGTAATACTAGTCAATCTGAATTACCAATATTAAACTTGGGTGAACGGCTATACTTAGAATTTGATGTTTTAAACTCAAATGAAGATGATTTTTATTACGTCATTGAACACTATAATTTTGATTGGACAAAATCAAAACTAATGAAGTCTGAGTTTCTTGAGGGATTGGATAACCTTAGAGTTATTAATTATGAAAACTCATTTAACACCTATCAAATCTATTCAAATTACAAACTTCAAATCCCCAACAAACAAACTCGCCTGAGAGTTTCTGGAAATTATCTAATCAAAATATTTGATGAGTATAATGAACTTGTTTTTAGCCGAAAGTTTATGGTTTATGAAAATTTGGCTAATGTTAACCTACAGATTAAACGATCTCGTAATGTTGACGACATAAACAGTAAGCAGTCTGTCGATTTTGTTATCAAAACAGCAAATACTAATTTTCGTTTTAATAACCCCAAACAAACAGTAAACACAATCATTCTTCAAAACAATAATTTAAAAACTGCAATTTCAGGACTAAAACCACAATATATTTTAGGAAACGAACTAATTTACAGGTATAACAAAGAGACAACTTTCTCAGGGGGAAATGAATACTTATATTTTGAAAATAAAGATGTTAGAGGTACCAATTTAGGGGTTCAATATACTGATCTTCAAGAAATTTATCATAGCTATCTGTATTTAGACATTAACCGATCTAAAACTAGCTACACCTATAACCCCGATATAAATGGAAGTTTTCAAGTCACAGTTCTTGATCGCGAGAATCCTTCTGTTGAAGCTGACTATACCTTTGTTCATTTTTCCCTTAAACAACCAGAAATGTATAAAAAATCAATATATGTTTATGGAAGCTTCAACAATTTTGCCTTAAATAACCATAACCTAATGAACTACAAATCGAAAAGTGGTAACTATGAACTTGTAATGAAACTAAAGCAAGGATTTTATAACTATAAGTATGTTGTTGTAAATGATAAAAATCAATTAGATGAAGGTGCTATAAGTGGTGATTTTTACGAAACCGAAAATAACTATAAAGTTATTGTTTATTACAGAGACTTAGGCGCGAGATACGACCGAATTGTAGGATTTGGAGAAGGTACATCTACTCAAATAAGTAATTAAATTTTTGATTAAATGACGGAACTAGTTACAAAAGGTATTAAAATTTCAGTAAAAACTGTTTTTGAAGGCACCTTCTTAAAAAATGAATTTATTCATTACGCCTTCAGCTATGAAATTTATATTAAAAATTTAAGTGAAGATGCCACTCAATTATTATCCAGAAAATGGACTATTTTGGACTCACTTAATGAAAATGAAACAATTTATGGAGAAGGAGTTGTCGGAAAAACTCCAATTATACAACCAGGTGAATTACATAAGTACAAATCTGGGTGTGTATTAAGATCTCCCAATGGTGCTATGAAAGGATTTTATCTTATGGAAAATTATTCAACTTCGAGCCAGTTTAAAGTAAGAATACCTTCATTCAAATTGAGCGCAACGTTTGCTCAAAATTAAACTCAAAATAAGGCTTTAAATTTGGGTTTTAAATTGTAATTTTGAGCATTAATTTCTTAAAAACACACACATGGGAAAAGGTTTTTTTAAAGTTCCAACCGCTATCAACGAACCTGTTAAGTCTTATAAACCAGGCTCAAATGAACGCAAAGAAGTTCTCTCGACTTACAAAACAATGCTTGAACAAACTATTGATGTTCCAATGTATATAAATGGTAAAAACGTTAGAACTGAAAATACCCAGACTATGCATCCTCCACATGATCATAAGCACTTACTTGGGTCCTATCACATAGCTAACAAAGAACATATAAAAACAGCTATTTCAACAGCTTTAGAGGCACGTAAATCTTGGTCGGAATTGCCGTGGGAGCAACGTGCTGGAATTTTTCTTAGAGCTGCAGAGTTAATAGCGGGCCCGTTCCGTGCAAAAATAAATGCATCCACAATGATTGCACAGTCGAAAACTGTGTTTCAAGCCGAG
>Ga0206677_10004664_pt1 | contig 11080 bp, 9 predicted proteins | sample M130m12015metaG_FD_155475 | JGI IMG/M metagenome (GOLD analysis project Ga0206677, IMG submission 155475) | Ammonia-oxidizing marine archaeal communities from Monterey Bay, California, United States - M1 30m 12015 | ecosystem: Environmental > Aquatic > Marine > Intertidal zone | place: USA... | reverse complement strand
TCTTCTCCAAAGTTTAAGTTTTTAACAATTTTGTCTGACATAATTTAATTAAATTTGATTTGATTTGATATATTTATATCATCACTTGAAATAGTAGTTTTTTACCTAATTAAATCTCAGGTGTTGGAGGTATAGGGTTTTGCCATGTAAAGTATAGGTCTTCATTAACTGGTGTAATTTGAGACTGTATGTCCGCAGCTATACTAGCTTGCATTTGAGCTACGTCTAAAGAATCTTCTAACCAACCAATAACTACAGCTTCAAAAGCCTCAGTGTTTTCGTAAGGTGTAAAAGGCTCTCCAGCTACATAAGTGTAACTTTGCGTACCAATATTGGTTGAAGAATAAATTTTACCATTTGACTCTTCAGATCCAGTGTATCTGTAATGTACTGTGTAAATTACGTTGTCTTCACCTTCAGCTTGAATGTGAGCATTCATTGTGGGAATATCCCATTTGTAAGTAATTGCCATTTTTATTTATTTATCTATTTATTTGTTAATAGTTTTGTTTATAATTCATTTCTGTAGTATTGTCTGGTGATGAGGGAACGTTATCAACAGATGCATTGGTTAAGGTAAATTTAAATACAAGAGTAGTTGCATTACCGCCAGAAACAATAAAAGGAGGGTATTTAGCGCCAGAACCAAAACTTTCAGTAATAGCTGGGGTAGTATAACCAACTGATCTAACTACATCATCGTATCTAACTGTAGCTGGTAAATCACCTGATTGAGAGACATATTGGTAGGTATATGTAAGATTTTGGTTGTTGGTGCTTTGATTTTCAACGTAAGCAAAACTGTAAGCATTTATTGCTCCAGTTGAAGTTGTTATAACAGTAAGAGTATTTACTACAGTTGAATCGTAGTTTCTAAAGTTTAATAATTCATTTTTTGACCCACTATAAGTAGAGTCAAACTTGCTGGCTACCGCATCTGCAAAAGAATCAACTAAATCATCTGTTGTTGGATTTACTACATTAACCACTGTTTGAAGATCGAATGTTGAAGTATCTGGTACGGCCATTATTTTTCTAGTTTTTCTAACCTAGCTTCTAACTCAGCTATTTTAGCGATTAATAAATCTATATACTTAACTGATTTAAATCCTTCATCGTCTGTTTTAACAAATTCAGGGTGGCTTTGTTCTAGTTCTTGAGCTATAACTCCTGTTCTATATTCGCCTTCGTCTTCTTTTAGCTCAAAAGATTTCCAGTTAACATTTATATTATCACACGTTAAATCCTTTATTTTAGTTTTCTTTCTTTCATCAGAAGACAGTATAAAGTTTGTTGCAGTTACAGTGTTGCTGAAAGTTGTAACGCCAGTTGCGCCCATAAACATTCTAGTAGCATATCCATTGCCATTACCTAATCTAATAGCGAAGCTGGAGTTACCATCATCTCTACCTTGAAGAACTAATCCACCATACTTAGAGAAAGCTGTTTCACTTTGAGAGGTCGGGTTCGTTGTATATATAGCTGACCCGCTTGGAAGAGCATTTGCTTGCGCTTGTGATACGTATGACCTTATATTAATATCCCTCCAGTTACTAGTGGTGTCTGTTGCTGATATTCTAATACCATTATTTGTTCCAGAAATAACATCAAGCTTTGTATCAGGACTTGTAGTACCTAGACCTAAACTACCTCCATTAATATAGCTACTACCAGCAGATCTTATCCTTGTCTGTAGACTGTTATCTGATCTTCTTAGCAATATATCTCCACTTCCATTGTCAAACCATACTCCTGATGAAGCGGTTCCTGCACTATTAAAACCTATAAACCCCCAATCACTAGTAGTTGGAGCTTGAGATCTAACAGTACCATTAACATGTAATTTATCACCAGGAGTACTCGTCCCAATCCCGACGCTTCCAGCGTTAGTGAATAACACATCACCGACTGTCGTAGCTTGGTCATCTATAATTAAATCATTTCCAATAGAGTTTATAGCCCAAGCAGGGACCGAACCAGTTCCACCAAAAGATAACGTATTCGTACCTTCTATTTTTATACCTCCATTTACATTTAACTTAGCAATAGGACTAGTCGTTCCAATACCGACATTGCCATCAAAGTAAGATGTACCGTTAGAGTTAACGTTCATTATAGGTACACCAGATATATCAGCAACTGAGAATATATCACCAGATAAATCATCTGTAACTGAAAATAACTGACCTTGTGTTCCTTGCACGTCAAGAACTGTTTTATCAGCAACTGCACTACCTTGAGTTTGTATAGTTACTTGTCCGCCATACAATCCATTTAAAGACATTACCGGTGTGTCAGTAGCAGAAATTCCGTCTCCAACTATAAAATCTGCCCCTTGAATATCTGAGTTTGGTTTTATCATTAAATGATCCTCACCATTAACAAATCTTAGGTTTCCTACAATTTCTAAAGCATCTCTAGGATTAGTCGCCCCGATCCCAACGTTCCCGCCAGCTTCAAATGTTACGTGTTCATTAAAAACAGATCTTGCATCGTTAACTTCATAGAATTTTAAATTTCCATTGTTAACCTGTATATCCCAGTTTTTATCTGTAATATCTGTTTCTTTAAATATAACACCAGGGTTAGCTGTTGTTATTCTTAATGATCCAGTTGTTTGTATTGCGCCTGCAACATCTAACTTAAATACAGGATTACTAACTCCAATACCAACATCTCCATCCATATAATACAAATCAGTATTATCTCTTGTCCACATATAGTCTGAACCAAATATTTGAGGACTGGTTTTAGCTTGTCCACTGTAAGATGTTTCTACTCTATAAGAAACACCATAAGCATTAGGGTGATCATTGTATATTAAAGCGCTCGTGCCACTTACAGTTAGTTCAGGATGATTACTTGTTAAACCTGTAGAGCTTACTCGATGAACATCCCAAGCAGTATCTGCTGAATTCCTATATACTATATACACAGAACTATTATAAGTTCCAGTTCCAGTAGTTGTTAAATAAAATTTATACTGATACTGGCTTGTTAAAGTTGTTCCTTGTTCTGTATTTAAATTAGCAGTCAAGGTGTACGCAGATCCAACACCTGCTGGCACTGTTCCTGTATCTGAATAAAACCTCTTGAATCCCAACATAGCACCTTCGCCACCAGGTACAGTTAACGTTTCCACAGGAGTAGTCGTTCCGATCCCTACGCGGCCATACATTAAAGTGTCTCTATTTGCCTCAAGACTTAAAACAGGTGCATAACCACTAGAATTATCTGTGGTAAAAACCATTCTTGCTTGGTTACTTGTTGTATAATCAACGGTTATATCTGCATCTGCGTTACTGTTTCTAAATTTTAATATAGTAGAAGCGGTAGCTGTTTCTGCTTGTATTCTTATAGAAGCATCACCCGTGGCTCTATATACGTCTAATGAATTTAATGGTGTAGGTTGCCCGATACCTACGTCGCCGTTAGCGTTAAACCTTGTGTTGAATAATTGATTTCCTGTATATATATCTATATGCTCATTATATGAAGTGTCATTTACAAAGTTTATAGATTGATGAGATGTAGTATCTATTTTTGCTATAATCTTGAATGTATTATCATTCCAGTCATTTCCCGCGGCAGTTCTTTGATTTTGAAACCAAACATTTTGTCTTCCTGCTCTGAATATAGCTGCTGTTGTAGAGTCTCCCTGCGCATCACCTGTGCCTCCTGCGTCAACATCTAAAGCGTATGAAGTACTGGTCGTTCCAATCCCGACATTGCCTGATATAGTAGAATCTCCCGCTACAGTTAACATAGCTGCTGGTGAGTTAGTTCCTATACCTACCTTAGCTCCAAACGTAGCGCCTCTTGATGCTTGTAATGTAGCATAAAGTCTATTGTCATTGCTTATGTCTAACTGAGTGTCATTAGCTGTTAGAGTAGGAGCTGTTGTTGTAGCTGATGCCAAGATAGTTGCACTTGCTAAAACATCTGAAGTACAAGCGACATACGTAGCTCCTGTGCCAGAAGATACAGGTCCTAATTTTATCCATATTTCTACGCTACCACCATTATTTGGGTTTATAACAGCAACACTTAATAGTTTAGAAGTATTGTATTTTCCTCCAGGTAATTTTTCAATATGCATATACATCCCATAACCCGAAGTACTTATAAGAAAGTTATCATAAGAATTTGTATTGTCACCTGTTGCTATAATTGAAAACTTAAGTCTTTTAGGTGAACCGTTCAATTCTACCACTTTAAACCACTGGTTTGGATTACCTGTAACAGGAGATCTTGTAAATCCTACTTCGCTTTGAAGGTTTCCGTATCTATTAACATTATTTTGATCTACATCGTTTATATATAAATTATCAGTCAAAGAAGACCCTGAGCCAGCTGAAAGTGGTAAGTAAGCTCCAGAACCACCAATAAAATCTGTTGCGGTTACTGTTCCACCAACTCTTACGTTATGCTTTGTAGTTCCACCGCCAACTCTGTCTGCAAAGTTAGTTGTAAATTGAGCAATACCACTACCTGGCGATGTTGTTGGTTGTATTTGTAAAGTACCATTTCCGTATACTGTGCTTGGTGTGGGATCAAAAAATATTGTTTGATAAGCTGTAGCTGTATCACCAAGAAGCATAGTGCCTGCGGAGTCAAAGCTAAGTCTTTTTGTAGCGCCAATAAAAAATGACATAGAGTCGTTAGCGTGATCATAATCTATTTTTCCTACATCAGCATCACCAGCATCACCAAACCATATTTCTGAGTTTTTACCTGCGGCTGCAGTATAAATCTGTAATTGTGAGTTATGTGTAGTATTGCCTACTATAGCTCCTATCCCTGTATTTGTATAACTAACCTCTAATTTAGCACCAGGATCAGTAGCCCCGATCCCGACGTTGCCACCGTTAATATACGAATTACCGTTTGTATTAAGTAGCGTGGTAATAACATTACCTGTATTATACGCTGCAATTTTTCCGTCAAGTACATTTATGTAAGCACCTACTCTTGAACTAGATCTATCTATTAATCTAAGGTTTCCATTATTCTGATAATCAATTCCTGCTTGGTACCCGCTATTTGTAAACTTTAACTCGTTTGAATAAGTTCCAGCCCCAGCACTTCCCATAATCAGGTGGCCAGTAAGCGTTCCACCCGTTAGTGGTAAATAAGGACCGCCAGCACCTCCGCCGCTAGATACTGATATATTACCATTAGCGTCAGTTACTAATGTACCAGCACCTAAGTCGCTAAACTGTATTGTACCGTTAGAGTTAACATCCAGTATCGGTACACCAGATATATCTGACACAGCGAATATACTTCCGCTTAAGTCGTCGGTTACTGAAAACAATTGCCCTTGTGAACCTTGTATATCTACAACAGTTCCACCTGATGCGCCTGTAACAATTAGACCTTTTTTTATTTTAAATTCGTTTGCCATATTATTATTATCTTTTTTTCAATATCCAAAAAGTTATTATTTTATTCTTGTACAGGTACTAAAAAAGCTGAACACGGAGGGTTTGTACACATTTCTTCGTTTACTCCAGTTTTAACCATTGAGGGAAAATCACATGTTTTACAGATTAATTTATACTCCATATTTTTCTTTAGTTGCGTTATATACTTGTTTTATTTCATTGTCACTAAGAACTTTTTCATAATACATAAAACCATTTAATTGACCTCCCATATTACCATATCCATTTGTCCAACTACCCCATCTCATAGTTCCATCAGTTGGGGCTACAAAGCTTGAATTTGAAGATGTAGTTGCAGAATAATTACCGTCCACATAAGTTTTACACGTAGTAACACCCGTAGCAGGACCTGTTATAGTAAATGCCCTCATATGCCAATTACCATCGTTTATCGCACTGCTCATACCAGCTTGAAAAGAATTGGTACCTCCTGCGGAACTATACACTAAAACATAAGATGATGGAGAAGTTCCTCCACTTGACATATAAAATGATAATCTACCAGTAAACCCCCCTCCATATATATTTTCAACTTGTTGGTTAACATTATCAAATTTAAACCAGCATATAAAAGTATAAGACAAGACTCTATTAACAACCGTTGATGTTCCACTTGGGTTCATTCCTACCCACGTTGTATCTCTATTTGAACCACCTTCACGACTATTGTGTTGTAAAACTATAAGAGGAGATACTGTCGGTGTGACTGTTTCTTGATATGCTTCTGTATTGTAATCATTGTAAAAATAGTCTATATAAGTTCTATCAGCTAAGTTGTATAGTTTAACATCGTCTGCTATAGGATCAACTATATTGTTTGCTTGATAGCAATCAGGGTTAGTTATATCTAAATAAACTTTTAGATTGTCTTGAGGTATGTGAGGTCCTACGTACATTATATAAATCTGTTTTTTTGTGCGTTATAATTTTGTAACATTTCAGCAGAAGTCAATGCTCTATCGTATATACAAGCTATTGCCATATCTCCTACTTGATATTCAGCATTAACTGTCTTAGAAACCTGTATAGTTGTTGAAGTTACATTATGTACTGATCCTGGAGTATCTGACGCTCTTGATACACCATTAACCCATATTCTACGGGTTGTGCCATCAAAAGATACTGCTACTTGAAACCACTCTCCTACAACTATACCTCCCGCGTTACTTGTTAATGATAAATCTGTATACCACCAATAATGATGAAATTGACCAGTAGAATTAGCAAGAGTTCTAAGAGCATTTGATCCGTTATTGACGCCATACCCTCCTATAGAAATAAAACCATCACTAAGCCCCCAAGAATTAGGCTGCCTTGCCCAAACAACCATTGTATAAGGATCGTTACCTGTAGGTATATTACTACCACCTGCTCCTGTAAAATAAGAATCAACATCATTATCAAAATAACCAGCTGAATTCCAAACAGGCCCGTTTGTTAGAGTTAAATCATAGTTATTTCCACTCAAGTCATACCAAGTGTTTCCACTACCTGGATAAGATCTGGCTGAAGCAGCGTCTACTAAAAACACTAATCCGTCTGTTATTATATCTGGTCCTCCGAATGCTCCCATATTATTCTGGTGGGTTTGGATCAGTCCATTCTGGAGTAGCCATTATCGCTAAAATTTCTTCATGGGTATACGGTCCTTCATATGAACTTAATGTTGATACAAATGCAGGTTCTGCGCCTTCCCATTTTAATACTGTTTGTAAACCATCAACTGATAGTCTAACTGTATCTTCTGATGTCTCCATAACTTGATTGAAATCAACCAATGCTATTTCAGACATATTTATTGTAATGTATGTTATCATAATCCGTATCTTGATTTTATTGCGTTATAATTTTGTGTTATTTCAGCAGCTGTTAAACCTCTGTTGTACATTGTAGCATAGGAAATACGTCCAGGCCAATTATGATTGCTATCTCCTAAGTTATTATAAGTACCTACGTAATAAGTTGTGCCAGATGTAATATTACCAGTTTGAGACACTGTACCTATAAGCTCTCCGTTTAAATAAGTTTTTGTATTAGATCCGTCATAACACATTGCTAACATACTCCATTGATTAGTATATATAGTTCCTGTTTGAATAGTTGGCCTACCTGAAGCTGTTTGTACACCTGCATGAATAGCTGAAGAACCCGCGCTTGAATTTGGCCACAATCCTAAATACATTGCTCCAGGTCCTCCCCAAGCTGAACCTCTTGTTCTACTACCCGTAGTAGAATCTTCGTCAGGATATACCCAAGCTATAACTGTCATTCCAGAAGTTGCTGGTTGAGCTGCGTATTGTACAGATATTTTATCATCTATACCATCAAAATCAAAATATCCTAAATCATTAGAAGAGTACCCAACACCATTCACAAGTGTAGTGCTTGTTGAGTCACCAGTCAAATCAGTAGCTGAAGTGCCACTGCCTGAATATGATCTTGAATTGGCGGCATCTAATGCGTACACTAATCCATCCGTTACTATATTTGGCCCTCTATAAAATCCCATATTATATTGCTCTTATTAATGATTTAACACTCCAGTCATCTGAAGTCACTGTTGCTATTAATCTTAGGTTGGTTGATGTTTTATCCACGCTTAATGTAACATCTGACGTATCACCCAAGTCATTAGTTGATGTCTCTGTGAATTCCACGTTTGTTCCATCGTGACAAGCATATACTGTACCTGATCTTACATTTGTACCTTTCTTAACTACAAAGTCAAAGAAAGCTGCGGTATAACTTATAGCTACCGTAGCAACTACTTCAGCTGCTGCTGAATCTATATCTGTATTTTCTTGGTTTGATATCTTAGCACCTTTTGATAATTGTAAATCACCATCAGCAGTTATTTTAAAATCAACATCACCTTCTGTATCTAATGTACCAGTTTTAAATTCTAAACCAGCGGAGTCCATTAGGATTTTATTCTCAGGACTAGCACCTGTTCTATCAAAGTATATTGTTGGAGAACCTCCTCTTAAAGTAAGAGAAGCTCCAGCTGTTGTGTCCCCTATAGTTACAGTTGCTATTTTAGTTGTTATACCATTCTCTTGTACTGTTAACCTTGAAGCTGGATTTGTAGACCCAATACCTATATTACCATCAAAGTAATGTTTATCACCTTCTGTGTATATACCGTAAGCATTATCACCTTTAGTACCTTGGTAATCACCTCTAAATAAATATTGGTTTCCAAATGTAGGTACAGCACCTTCGTTATTGTCAATGACACCTGAGACAGCCGTCATTGCTCCGTAATTTATAGTCTCTGCTTTGTCAATTGTAACTTTTCCTTCAACCCCCTTTGTTACTCCAACATTAGCAGCACCTCTTGCAGCGGTTATGAAAGAGATAAAAAGCCCACCATAAGAATTGTCAACATCTCCTAAATCCTGTATTGAACTTACTCCATAAACACCATACATATTACTAACTCCACCGTTTGTTGAATTGCTGTCGTGAGAAGCCTGTGCTTGAAGACCAATTAACAGTGCTGTTTTTTGAGTATTATTATTTGACTCAGCTAAAAAATAACCAGATTGAACTGAATCAGAGAATCCTGTAAATCTAACGTCAGAGTTAACGCCACGAATTCTATGTTCGTGAGAAGCATCTCCGTCAGCAGATGAATCTAAATCTATAAATAAACCGCTGTTTGTTCTATCCGTAGTTGTAGTGTCATCACCACTTAAATCTACATTTAGCCTCATAGCTATAGTAGCTACATCTGCATCATTTCTTACGTGATTAACATCTACAGTGTAAATACTTGTTTCGCTTGTTCCGCTGGTAACTTTTAATTTTGAACCTGGCGTTGAATCACCTATACCTAAATGTTCGTTTGTAGAATCCCAGTATAAACTATTATCTCCACTTAATGAATTTGTTCCATCCCAAAAAGCAACTTGATTTACTGCGCCAGTACCTGTAACCGTTCCTGTTGTTGGAGTTTCCCAAGTTGGACTTGCATCTCCAGCAGAAGTTAAAACCTGCCCTGAAGTTCCGTAAGCAGTACCTGTAGATCCAAAAGATATTCCACCTAAGTGTGTAATACGCATCTTTTCTCCTCCTGGCGAAAATGTTAAAAAACTACCACTAGCCGTAGACCCTAGATCTATTTGATGTTTTGACGCTGTGTTAGCAGGCGCTCCGTGAACTCTAAGGTAGCCATTGTTACTTGCTGCGTTAAGAAATAACACTGAGTTTGGTTCACTCGCGGGGTCATTGTCATCAAAAGTATTATTTATCCTTATTCCAATATCAGCATTATTAGCACTGCCTGACACATCTAATTTGTACGCGGGAGTAACCGTTCCAATACCTACCTTGCCGGCGAAATATCCACTATTTAAAAATCTTAATGCCATGCATTATAAGTATTAGGTTATACGTAAACAAGTAGCGCAGCGTAAACATCGCTTGCTACACTTCCTGTAAAAGCAAAGGAAATAGTTCCTGTTCCGCTTCTTGCAACATCAGCATACACTGTTTCGTAAGGTGATGCTATTTGAGTGATTTCAGCTTTTACGTTTGCAGCTAAAGCACTTGTTCCAAAAAGACTAGTATCTGTTAAGTCTATTGTAAATGTTGTTAAACCTCCAGCCTCTGCTCTTGTACAAGGACTTGTAGCTGGCGTTGCGCTCCCTCCATCGTCTAAAGTTACTTTTGCTCCATAAGGATTTGCTTGAGGTTTTAATTGTACCCAACCAGTTGCTGATACATCAAAGCTAGCTGAATCAAAACCAGCAACACCTTTTTCAGTACTTGCATCATCTGCACCTGAACCGGCTATATTAGCATCTTGAATAACAAAAGTGTAAGCTGTCGATGCTGGATCTGTATTAGCTGCAACAGCTGCATTAGCGAAGATCATATCTCCAACCTCAACTGAAATTGTGGCATCACTGAATGTTATATCTCCATCAACAGTAACTACGAAGTAATCACCTAGGTCTAAAGCAATATTAGCTGAACCACTAATAACAGGGGAACCTGGATCATTAGTAGCATCATAACCACCTTTAAACAATCCAATACCGGCAACGAGTTGTTCTACTTGACCTAAGTTAGGCGCACTTGTAGCTGCTGTTGCGGTTGGAACTGTTACTTGCCCAACAACCGTTAAAGCTCCATTTATATTAGCATCCCCATTAACTTGTAAGTCATTTCCAATTGTAACATCAGAAGGTTGACTTATTACTATTGTTCCTGCTGTAGAGGATTGTGCAACCTCTATTTCGCCAGCTGTACCTATAAGTGTAACAGTATCTATATTTCCATCGCTATCTGTTAAATCAATATCGGCGCCACTTGACGCGTTTGCTTTAGATGTTAGATCATATGTTGTATCATCTGAAGCTGGTAGTGTAACTGTTTTTACGTTAACCGCTGTCACGTGACCTGTAGCGCTAGTTGTTATAGTATCAACCGCGGTAAATGTGCCACCGTAAGCAGGTGCACCAGTGCTTGCTGTGTCAGCTCTAGTTATATCAGCATGATTAATAGTTGGTATTGGGCCATCAGCATTTGTTATGCTTATATCCGTGCCTTCTGCCAATCCTGTTATATCACCTGCTATTGAAACCCATGCGGTTCCATTGTATTGTTTTATTGTTTTATCTGTAGTG
>Ga0206677_10004662_pt1 | contig 11085 bp, 10 predicted proteins | sample M130m12015metaG_FD_155475 | JGI IMG/M metagenome (GOLD analysis project Ga0206677, IMG submission 155475) | Ammonia-oxidizing marine archaeal communities from Monterey Bay, California, United States - M1 30m 12015 | ecosystem: Environmental > Aquatic > Marine > Intertidal zone | place: USA... | reverse complement strand
CACTATAATCTGAATGCTCTATAGTTCTTATATGTATCAACCACGATGCTAAAGGGATTATAGCTATAACAGCATAGGTTGCCATTTGACACATCATTGTCCATAGACTTAATGTTTTATGGTTAATTGCATTATCAATCGCATTAAAACCAACTAATGAACCAACACAGACAATTAAATAGAAGATGTATATTAATCCATGTATAGATCTCATTGCTACAGAAACAACATCTTCTTTATAAAGATCCTTATAACGCATTTCTATTCTTTTATTATTATCTCTCAAAGCTTGATTTGCCTTTTCTAGAGAACTCTTTAATTCTTTATGTTGTTTGTTTATATCATCAACAAATTGTTGTTTTAAAGATTCGTTTATAGTCTCTTTGTGTAAATTTTGAATAGCTCTGTTTTGTTTTAATTGCATGGTATCTACAACAGATCCAAGCTTATCTAGCTTGTCATTAAGCTTTTTATCAGCAACATTAATGAAGTCATTAAAAGCATTGAATGATGATTGGATACTTTCTTTAGCTTCTACTCTATCTCTAGATGACTTTAACAAAGCTTCAAGCTCTTGTTCTTTTTGTATTTTTGACATAATTAACTACCTGTAAACTTATTTTTCAAATCATTGATAGCATCAATATCAGCCTTTCTTGTTTTTGATATAGTACTAGCAACATCATTTACAAAACTTAACATTCCATCTTGAGGTAAATATTTATCAAAGTTATTTAAAAAATACCCACCAATCAATATTTTTTGTTTAGTGAGCATCTTTCTTTGTTTTACTTTATTCTTTTGCTCTAACAACTTTTTTCTATTTTGTAATACTTTTATCTGCTCTTCAAGTTTGCTTAATTCCTGTTTTTGTGACATTGAGAATACCTTTCTTATAATTAATTATATTAAGGATAATATAGCATAAAATCATAGCGATTTTAAGATGTATAGGTTTGGTATAAGGGCACGCTTCCCCAAACTGCGTTTGGAGTGTGTTTTTACTTGCGTAAAAATCAACATTTCAGTAAAATGTATTTAATTGGATTAAAAAGGCTTGGTTATGATACATGTAAATTTAGATATTGATGAGAGATTCTATAGTACTTTCAAAAAGTTAATAGGCGGTTTCAAAGATGAAATAAAGCTAGTCGAGGCTTATGATGAAGTCCATTTACAAAAAACTATTTCTCAAGCAATGGATGATCATAAGAAAGGTAATACTAGTGAAATCAAAGATATTGATAGTCACATAAATGAACTTTTTGTATAAATGAAAATCACTAGAACCACATCTTATGAAAAAAAAGAAAGGAAGTTTTTTAGTAAACGACCTGAACTAAAAGAGAAGTATAGAGCTGTCTTAAAACTTCTATCTGCAAATCCAAATGATCCTAAATTAAAACTTCATAAGATAAATAGAAATCCTCCTGTATTTAGCGTTAGCTTAACTTACTCATATAGAATAATTTTAGATTTTATTTTTTTAGATAATGAAATATTACTAATTGATGTGGGTAATCATGATGAGGTTTATAGGGATTCATAATGGCTATATATCGTTTATCTTCATCTTCTATAAGTCGTGGTAAAGGACAAAGTGCTATTGCTAGTGCTTGCTATAGAAGTGGTGATAAATTACTTGATGAGAGATTAAACCAAGAGTTTGATTATTCAAGAAAACAGAATATAGATAGCACTCTTATTTTATTGCCTGATAATGCTAATCAAGCCTTTTTAGATCGTGGTAAATTATGGAATGCTGTAGAGAAAGCAGAGAATAGAATCAATAGTGAATTAGCTAAAGAATACACTTTAGCTTTGCCTACTGAATTATCAAAAGATCAACAAAAAGAGTTAGTCAAAGATTTTTGTAATAATAAATTTGTATCTAAAGGATTAGCTGTAGATATTGCCTTTCACAACCTTGATTTAGAAAACCCTCATTGTCATATAATGGCTACTACAAGAAGCTTTGATGAGAATGGAGATCTAGGTAAAAAAGAAAGATTCTTTAAGCCTAGAGATTATCTTGTAGAGCTTAGAAAAGATTGGGAAGTAACTGTAAATAAACAGTTTGAACAATTAGGAATAGATGAAAGAATAACAGCTGATAGTTATGGTACACAAGGTTTAGAAATAGATAGCACCCATACAGCTTTTAATGATGAAGAAGTTAAATATGAGAAAATGAAGATCAACGGCGAGAAGCTTTTAGAGAATGTTTCACAGATAGCTACTTCACTAACTCACAATAAGGCTACATTCACAGATAGAGATCTATCTAAATTCATAGCTAGTAACTCCATAGATGAGCAACAAGGGCAAATAATAAAATCTATCAAGACTGATATGAATTTCGTTTGTTTGGACAGTGAGAAAGGAATATGGACGAGTACGGAGTATTTGCTCAAAGAAGCTAAGATGTTTGAAAATATCGAAGAAATGCATAAACCTGATTTAGGCAAAGATATCAATTTCAATCAAGTTGAGAAGACAGCTCTTAAAATGGGTTTGGAATCTGAACAGGTGGGAGCTCTAATTTATGCTACTAACAATGATAGTAATGTTAAAAATATTCAAGGATTTGCAGGCTCTGGAAAGAGTTACACAATTAAAGCGATCAATAGCGTTTATGAGCAACAAGGCTTTAATGTGAGAGGTTTAGCATTAAGTGGTATCGTTGCTGATAATCTAGCTAAAGAGTGTGGTATCGAGCATTCAAGCACTATAGCTAGCTTTCTAAATCAGCATGAAAAAGATAGAGAAAACATAACGGCTAAAACTATCTTTGTGATTGATGAAGCAAGTTTATTATCTACTGATGAATACAAACAAATAACTGATATAGCAAATGAGAAAGGAGCTAAATTAATCAGTGTTGGAGATAACCAACAATTACAAGCAATAAGAGCAGGTGGTGCTTATCGTGGCATATCTGAAAGGACAAATAACTTTACCTTAGACAATATACGAAGACAGCAACATTTAGAAGATAAACAAGCTACCTTAGATCTCTCAAACGGCGATATATACAGGGGTTTAGAGAACTATCAAAATAAGAGTGTAATTAGTTATCATGATGATAAGAAGTCACTTACACAAGATATTTTAAGTTCATATTTAGAGGATATAAATACGGGTAAATCATCAATTATATTGGCACATAAAAAAGCTGTAGTGAGTGATATAAATGAGGTTATCAGCAACAAGCTTTATCAAGAAAAGGCTTTAAGTGAGAACTCTCTTGAAGTGAAAGGAATCACTTATAGAGAAAAAGAAAAGTTTGTATTTTTACAGAATGATTATAGTTTGAATGTCCGTAATGGTACGACTGGATACATTGAGAGGATTTATGGAAAAGAATTACAAATTAAAACTGATGATGATAGAACGATAAACTTAAATACCAAAGAATATGACAGTTTCGCAAAGGCTTATGCAATGACAATCCATAAATCTCAAGGATTAACGGTAGATAATACACATCTTTATTTAGATAAAAATACCACTTCAAACCTAGCATTGGTGGGATGTTCAAGACATAAAGAGAGTTTAAAAATACATACACTAAAAGACCAAATTAAAGATTTTGATAGTTTAGTCAGGGTAGCAGAAAGAACAGATATAAAAGGGCTTGTTAGTGATAATTATGAAACGACGAGGTCAATTATAGGTCAATCACATCAGCTAGAGGGTGATAGAGCCTCGCTACAGCTCGAAAATAGTTTTGACAGAAGTATGTTACACATTAACCTTAAAAACGCTGAGAATAGCCTTAATGAGCATAAATATGGAAATGCTACAAAAATAGTTAATGATTTGAATAATAAACTTCATATTGCAAATAACTACTACAAGGCTATGAAAGATGGTAAAGATGTTTATTCCTATCAAGTTAGAAATAAATATGATGATGTTTCAGATACTTATTTGAAGACTGATGAATACGATAGAAACAAAATTAAAGAATTAACATCATCAAATAAAAATCTGAATAAGCTAGATAATCACATTGTCAAAATTGAACAGCAAGAAGTCAAAAAAGAATTAGAAATGAAAAAAGAGCTTTCTCATGATCGTGGAATGAGTATCAGTTTTTAATAAAAAACAAAAAAAAGTCAAAATTTTTTCTTAAAGAGTTTATCTATTTAGGTTTAAAAGGTTTATACCCCCCCTGTGAGATAGGTAATTACTTACATTTTTGAAATTTAAAACACCTTTTTGTAAGAATAAAACACCTTTTTGTAAGTCAAACGGTAATTTAAAACACCTTTTTGTAAGAATAAAACACCTTTTTGTAAGAATAAAACACCTTTTCAAAATAAAAGTGTTATGATTGAGGCACTGAAACTTATATAAAGTGTTATGAGAAATATAAAGAATGGTCAGAATCTAGCAGTTTCTAATAAACTTGTGAAAGGTCGCTATAAATTAACCAAAGAGGAACAGAACTTTATTTATTTAATGATTTCTCAAATTAAAAAAGAAGATAAAGATTTTTATAATTATCAAATTCATATAAAAGACTTGGAAAACAAGGAATTAACACAAAAGAATTATCAAAGATATAGAGAATTTGCTGATACTTTGATGAAAAAGAGTTTAAGAATAGAAGATGATAAAAGAATCTTAAATACTAATTGGTTTAGTAGTCTCGAATATATAAAAGATACAGGTTATATTTATGCTTGTTTTGATCCTAAACTAAAGCCTTATTTTTTGGAGTTAAAACAAGAGTTTACTCAAGCTAAATTACCAACGCTTTTACAATTTAACAGTAAGTATTCAAGTCGGCTATATCTACTTTTGAAGTCTGAATATGATAGGCAAAAGAACTACAAAAACAATCTTTTTATAAGCTATGAAGTTGAATATTTACATCGTAATTTTGAAATGCCTAAGAGTTATATAGAAAGATATTCAAAGTTCAAAGAAATGTTTTTAAATACTGCTACAGATGAAATAAATGCAAAAACAGAATTGGAAATAAACTATACAGAGTTAAAAACTGGGCGTAAAATAACTAGTATTAACTTTTGTATTTCAAAGAAAGACAAGACAGAAGAGCAGTTAAAACAAGAAATAACAACAACAGAGACAAAGAGTGATTTTTTGCCTGAAGGATTGCACTCTAAGGCTATAGAAGTTCTTTGTGATGATGAGTTAGATTTGCAAAATCATGATATAAAACATATCTTTGAGCATTATAAAAAAGAAGATGTAGAGGATATATGCATAGATCTTTGGAATTCATGGAGCAATTCTAAACTGATAAGTAAACAAGGTTTTTTGAGAGGTAAATTGAAACTCTTAAATAAAAAGAAAACAGAAAATGCAGAAATACTTTTTGGGTTTGATGAGGTTTAGCTATTAATCATACTCAAACACTTATTATAAGTGATTTCATCTTCTTGTATTAACATGTTATTTTGATCATAAGCTTTAATTATGATTTTTTTATATTGCTTAGCATTTAGTATACTCTTACAAAATCCATTATCTAAGGCATCAATATTTAGTTCTTCATCTAAGCTAGTGTTTTTATATGTATAAACAATATCTCTTTTGTTATCTCTTATATTTTCTAGACTTATGCCATTACTTATTTTCTTTGGGAGATTTTGATTTAACAAATAATTATTTATTTTTACACTTAGAGTTTTATCTTTTAGGTAAGGAGTGTTATTTACAGCTGTAATTATAACCGTAGCTTCAAATGCTATAGATAGTATTACAAGTATAATAACTATAAACATGAAAATGGCATAAATCCTAGATAAGATTCTCCAAATAAGTAAACCTTTATGTTTCTTACAAGCATTCCATATTGCTCTTAAAATAAATAACTGGAATATCATAAATATAATGTAATGAAAAAATAAGTATATTAATAAAGAACCAGGGGTTTTTATGAAAAAAGAAGTTATGTAAGAAGTAAACATACCTATGATAGCTAACGCTATACTAGATATCCAAAAAGTTTTGGGTAAAGATATATCGCCCCTATAAAGTCTAACCAATACATTTTTCTTATTCTTTTTATTCACTAATTTATCCTTTTGGTATGTAGTTTAGTTTTAATTTTATTTATCAATGTTTATATAATTCTCCCCAAGCAAGAATAGATATATCATCAGAATTTAGATAGTTATTTGAGATTTTTTCTTTATTCTTATATATGCAAATATGTACAAAACATGGATACTTGGAAAAATCTAAAATATCAAATCCTTCATGTCTAGCAGTTAAAATAACATTAGATATTTCAATTCCATCAATAAATACACTTGGGTTTATTTTGCAAATAAGAGCATTTTTATTTGATTCATTAAATATAACCCTTTTTTCCACAAAACAATCTCTTCTATAAGCAAAAGATTCACTATCCATAGAAGATAAGTATAGTTTCATTATTTAAAGATTCCAATGTTTCTAATTATTCATTAATTGCATCTAGTTAAAATTTATTTTAATGTTTTGTATATATGACAGGAAATGGGCCCACTTTATTTAATTAGTTAATTTTGCAATATTATATTTTTTATAAGCATCTCTCTCAGATAACTTTTGAAGTGTTGGTGGACCACCACCATGCATATAGCTTTTTGGGTAGATTAATTCCCAATATATCCCATCATCAGGATTTTTATACAATGCCGACCAATTCTCTCCATCAACATACAATTGCTCTAAATGAGACTTTGTAAGCCAATGTATTCTTTTGCAGATAGAGTCTTGTATTACAGTTCCGCCTTTTTCTATCCAGTTTCCAACTAAAATAGATTCATTATTATCTAATAGTTTTTTTATAAAGTATTTTACTGCACCTAAATTTGATTCAAATACTTTGTTATCAAATTTAGACCCTCTTTCACTGTAATAAACTTCCCACTGTCTCCCCTTTTTATTTAAAGTATATTTATCTTCGGGTAAGTTTGTATCAAAAGTATAGAGAGATCTATTTACACCTAAAACATCTAGTATTTTAATTAATTCTTTCCTACACATGTTAAAAATTCTTTTTTAATTTCCTGTATAATATCCTTTGGATTTGTACCAAATTTTTCTATTTTCATTCCATTTTTATTGGTAGCAATTATTTGATACACATTTGCAGAAACTTCTTTAACCTCAAAAATCAAGTCGTCTTGCTCTTTCATACTCATAATTCTCTTAATACTCCCCTACTTAATAAGGTTTTTAGTCTTACTGGTGAAATAAGTTGAGTTCCACCACCAACTTGTCCATATGCTGGAGCAACTTTGCCAGACATGACTGAAAATGGTTTCATAACTTCAAAAGTTCTTAGTGGTTCGTTTATAGTATTAGCAGGTAATGATCTCGCAGCATTAGGAGTTCCTTGAGGGGAGAAGAATTTAGACCAATCACTTCCTCCATACCTATTTATTTTTGTACCTTTATATAAAAATTGGCTCTCAATTTCACCAATAAAACCGTTGTTATCAGGGTAATATTTAACAATATCTTTAGTTAAGCTAGTTTGCCCAGCCACATTGGTCTCTGTGACAGCTTTTGTCATGGATGATTCAATCAATCCACCAACTTTGGCAGCAGCTCTTTCAGCACCCAAAGGAGAAAATGCAGTAGCAGCTGTACCTAATGCCCAGCCTGCATCATATGCAAGTCCTGATTCATGACTAGTATTCATCAATCCACCAGAGCCACCACCAAAAATACCTGAGGCAAAATTATTTGCTCCATGGAAGAAATCATGCCATGAAAACAGTCCCGTAGGATCCGTATATAAAAGAGGATTATCATTAGCGTAGGAATATCTATTGAAGCTAAATAAATCATCTACTTTAGGTTCAGCAGGATCATACGCCATAAATCTACCGAAATCAGGAGAATAGTATCTAGCATTCATGTTTACTAGATTCATATCTTTGATTGTTTCTTTGCCTGTGAAGCCTATATGATTAGCATCTTTTTCAGTTTGTTCTATACCATAAGGTCTATATATTTGTGTCCATTCTGTAGCTCCATTAAGAGTACTAGCAATTGGAGAACCTAAAGCGTTAGTTGTTATATAATGATATGTTGCACTAGTTAAATCACCTTCATTATGAGTGACTTGAACAGCTAGTTTGTCTTCAAGATAGATATAATCAGTTACTTGATTTGTCGCTTGATTAGGATCTAATTTATAAATTAATTTACCTGATTCATCATAGTATGTAATAACAGGTTTTTGAGCATCTTGAGTAGTTGATATAACATGCCCATTAGGGTCATAAACAAAATTAATACTATGATCTTTATTTTTGAAACTTATAAGGTGATTAGCCGCATCATAAACATATGTATTATCACCTTTTTGAATAATATTACCGTTAGCATCATAAGCTAAGCTTTGAGCACCTTTTGTGCTAGATGTCACTGAACTTAAAAGGTTTTTACTATCATAAGCATAGGTGTTTGTTTCTTTAGCATTAGCAAGGGATGTTATATTGTTTACATCATCATAAGCATAAGCTGAATTACCCCAGATACCTGTTGAGCTAGTTAAACGATTAAGATTATCATACCCAAAGACTTCATTATTAGCTGGAACTTTATTATCAGCAATACCTGTAATATTGTTTTCACCATCATAGCTATAAGTACGATTAGCACTAGTTGTTTTGATATTACCAATACGATTCATATCGTCATAAGTAGTAGCTAGGCTAAAGCTAGTGCCTGTGTATGCTGTAATTTTATTGGCAGGATTATAAGTAATGCCAGCGATAATACTTCCTGTTGAACTAGCAATAGATTGTGACCTACCGAGAGCATCAGGATTGTAATTTAAACTCAATCCATCAGGGTAAGTCATAGTTGCCATATGACCATAATCATCATATGTATATGTTATTCCATTTTGAGTAATTGCATCATAAGATAATTTGGTTGTTAAAAGATGGTTTAATACATCGTATGTATTAGCTATTTGATTAGTGCTACCAAGGCTTTTAGAAGTGACATTATTATTAGCATCATAGCCATATGTTAGTGTCGGTGAAGCAGGTATTCCATTTGAAGCTGAATAAGTCATTGTAGCTATATTGCTATTAGCATCATATGTAAAGCTAGTAGTTGACCCACCTGCTACTTGTTCTGTTTTACGAGCTCCATTTGGATAATAAGTATAGTTTGTAGAACCCAGTTCAGGATCATCTTGAGATATTAACCAATTTAAATGTGTTCCATCAGTATAATTATAGCTTCTACTTTCACCCCCTTGAGATAATGATAGTAATCTACCTACATCATCATAATCACCAGTACTACTAATTTCTCCTCTAGTATTATCTAGTAATATGGGTTCACCAAAACCTTGCCTATATGAATATGTTGAAGTCCCATTTGGGCTAGTAACAGTTTTAACGGAGTTTCCACCACTTGCACTATAATCAGCAGTCCAAGTATCGCTAGCAAAAGCATTTACTACACTTAATATACCTATAGTAGCTAAAGATAACTTTGTTATAAATCTCATCTGGATACTCCTTAAAATGAACTTGTATCTTTAACAAGCTGGGTTGGTCTTCCCAATAGATCATAGGTATAAATATCACCGGTCTTACATTCGCTAGCAGAAGTACATGGATAGCTCATAAATACTTTATTGTTAAGAGTGTCATATTTAGTTACTTTTGCAACTGATCCAGTTGAAGAGCTAGTGGTAGAATTAAGCATTCTACCTAGCCCATCATAATTTGTTACTGTTGTAACAGTACCTTGCTTCTTAGTTACAGTAAGACCATTACTACTATATGTATAGCTTGTAGCAAAGCCAGCAGGTGGAGTTATTGAAGTAGGTCTTCCATTTACATCATAAGTGTAGGTGGTAGTATTACCTTTAGCGTCCGTATCACTTAAAATCAAACCTCTATAGTCATAACTATAAGTTGTTTTATTGCCTTTAGGATCAATAACAATAGTTGGCTTACCATATTGATAAGTTTGATATTTAGTAGTGTTGCCATTAGCATCTGTAACTGTAGCTAAATTACCATTTGAATCGTAGGTATAGTCCGTTTTAACACCATTATTGACTGTTGAAACTAAATACCCCTCACTATCGTAATTATTAGTAATAGAGCTTATTACTTTGTCATTACTATCCTTAACAACCGTTGTTAAAGGTTTAATCATGTGACCATGAGTAGCAGAAGCTTGAATTTCTTGATATGTAAAAGTAGTCGTTCTTGCTTTGCCATCAGATGAAGTTTCTGTCATAGTACTTGGGAATAAATATTTATCAAACCCATCAAATTCTTTAGTAACTGTCACACCATCTTGAGTAATAACTTGTTTGGTTAAATAAGGAGTATTATTTGAGTTGTGAGCCCATGTATTTACTTCATCATATATGACTTTACCACTTTTATCTAATTTTTGATGCTCCTTGTATGTACCATAAGCAGGACTAGACCAACCTGGATAATGGCGTGGGTAACCAATGTATTTATCGATACTGCCATCTAAATTACTAACCGTATTATTTGTTTTATATGAGTCTCCAGAAAATGTTGTTTTAAGTGTTGCATCTAGGTTTGCACCTGAATAAGTATGAGAATTAGCAGAACCTGAGTATACAACACCATTAATATCAGTAGTTTTTGGATTGTCATAATTCACTACTATTTTCCTACCATCAGGATAATTCAATTTAAATGGAGAAAGCCCGTATTTCCATGACCAGATTCGTCCTTGATTATCTTTAAGGCCTGTATAAGTAGCTGATGTACAGACATAAAACCTTGTTCCTCTCTGATTAGTCCGATATATTCTCTCAACATTAATATTAAAATCTAGTTTATATCCATTTGACAATGAAATTTCTGAAACATATATACCTCCTATTCCACCACTACATAGATTATCATTAGTTCCTGGTCTTAAAATTCTTCTAGCATCTCCATAAGAAAATGTGACACTTGATTTTTTATGAGGGCTATACATGTGATCATCAGTTGCATTAAAATAATCTCCGGTGTATAAAAATCCATTACTTGAATAAATAGAATAAGCGTAACTTTCATTTATAGTACCGCTATAATGTGTGTTTGAACC
>Ga0206677_10004659_pt1 | contig 11088 bp, 9 predicted proteins | sample M130m12015metaG_FD_155475 | JGI IMG/M metagenome (GOLD analysis project Ga0206677, IMG submission 155475) | Ammonia-oxidizing marine archaeal communities from Monterey Bay, California, United States - M1 30m 12015 | ecosystem: Environmental > Aquatic > Marine > Intertidal zone | place: USA... | reverse complement strand
TCGATGAAGGTGTCAAGCATTTCTTGGATGCCAAAATTGTTGACTGCACTGCCAAAGAAGACGGGTGCCAAATCACCATCGAGGTAGGGCTGGGAGTCCCAATCCTCATAAACCCCTTCAATTAAATCAACATCATCTCGGAGCTGAGCCGCATGCTCTTCTGTGACCCATTCGTCCAATTCAGGCGATTGGATGTCTTCAACGGAAACAACATCTTTCGAAATCTTGGTTTTGTCGGGGTTGAAGAGACGTAATTGCTTCTCGTACAGGCTGTAAACACCTTGAAACGAATGTCCTCCGCTGATGGGCCAGCTGAGCGGGCGCACTTGAATTTGCAACTTCTCTTCCAGTTCGTCCAACAAGTCGAACGCATCTTGTCCTTCCAAGTCCATCTTGTTCACGAAAATGATCACAGGGGTCTTTCGCATGCGACACACTTCCATCAAGCGTTCGGTCTGTGCTTCGACACCTTTGACGCAATCAATCACAAGGATAACGCTGTCTACAGCGGTCAACGTACGGTAAGTGTCCTCTGCAAAGTCCCGGTGACCGGGTGTGTCAAGAAGATTGATCAAGCGATTTTTGTAGTGAAATGCCATCACCGATGTGGCGACGGAAATTCCCCTTTGACGCTCGATTTCCATAAAGTCGGAAGCCGCGGTTTTGGTGATTTTGTTGTTTTTGACCGCACCGGCAGTTTGAATCGCCCCTCCGAAGAGTAGGAATTTTTCGGTGAGCGTCGTTTTTCCAGCATCAGGGTGACTGATGATGGCAAACGTTCTGCGTTTTTTAATTTCTTCTTGAATCAATGCCATTGCACGGTAAAATTACAAAGCAGATCGTCGAGAATGCACCAACAGGTCTTGCCATTGTTGAATGGCTTTCGATCGGCCATATTGTTCGAGCTGGTGGGGAGTTGGCATCGGCCACGGTGTTGGGTCTGCCAAGTAACGAGCTAATTCCTTGTGATCGCCAGCTGTGTAAAGCTTGCCTCTGGTGCCATTGCCGAGTAATTCCGGTGTTCCACCAGCGTTGGTTCCAACCACAGGAATACGTCGAGCCATGGCTTCAATGGTAACCATTCCGAACGTCTCAGAAGTGCTACACATGGCATAGGCATCGCAACAATCGTACGCCAGTTGAAGGGCTTCAGTTGGAGGATGCCAATGAATTCGATCTGAGATACCGAGACTCTCCGAAAGTTTTTTGAGTGTGTGAAGCTGGTCGCCTTCGTTTGTATTTCGTGTGTTTTCGCCAATGATCAGTGCATGCCAATTTTCGGCATCGGGTTCGGCCAAAGCGCGAAGAAGATCGTCATGACCTTTGAGCGCGTCGATGCGGCCAAAGAGGCCAACGATCGGAACATCTTGGGGCAATTTCCATTTCTTTCGGGCCTGTTCTTGATTTTTCACTTCCGTGAACCATCGATCCTCGAGCGCAAGTGAAATCACTTTCATTTGGATGGAAACCAACGGTGTGTTTGCCAGTGCTTCCCGACGGAGACACTCAAGAGGTGAAACCCAATGGTCGATTGCCGCAAAGCGATTCCGATGCCATGGTGCTTTTTTCGGGTGTGGGATTTGCATTCCCTGTTGAAAGATCAAATCGCAATAGGTGTTTCGGGTTGCAAGCGCAGCCAGCGGTAAGTCGCGCGGATCTCGGATCCACAGTGCCTCAAACCGGCGGGCGATCAGATGATGCTTCAATCTGCGTCCTGCTCTGATCGGAGCGTATCGACGCTGTCGCTGAATGAGGCGCAATGGTAAATCAGACGCGACAACGGCTTCGGCCAACGGGCTGCCCGGTACGGCACTGATCTCGACATCATGCCCGGCGTCTTTCATCCAGGTCGCATAACGCAGGAGGTTTCGCTCCAAGCCGCCCCAACCTGAGGAACTGGAAAGGAACGCTAACCTCATCGCCGATCAGGCCGCATTGTCATTTCGCTGAAGACGCCTCGTCCTCCTGATTCAATTGCAAATGCAATGGCATCGGCGATGAACTCAGGTTGCATCCCGTCTTCAAATTGCGGCCGGTAATTTTCCCTCAATTCATCATCCTTTGTCTGATCGATGAAAGACGTGTTCACGGCGCCGGGGTTGATCGTCGTCACCGCCAAATCTTCCCTGAATTCGAGCCTGAGGGATTCACTCAAGGCCAAGACAGCATGTTTCGTTGCGCAATAAACTCCGCTGTTCGGGAATACATTGCGCGCTGCAATGGAACCTATTTGGATGACATGTCCCTTGTTCTCTATTAAGCTTGGTAAGCACGCATGCAACGTGTTCAAGACACCGCCAATGTTGACATCAATCATCTGCTTCCAGTCGCTGAGTGCCGCTTCTTTGAGCGGGGCGAAAATGCCGAGGCCTGCATTGGGAATGCAGACATCGAGACCACCCCACTCCTCGATAGAGGCCGACACAGCTTGGCTCACTGCTGCTTCATCGGTAACGTCAACCTGTCTGAATCGCACGAGCTCGCTGGGACATTTCGCTGCGACATCTTGGAGGGATTCTACATTGCGCGCCAGCAAAGTGACCCGATGGCCCGCTGAAGTCAAAACTTTAGCGGTTGCAGCTCCAATTCCGCTGGAGCCACCTGTGAGGAGGATTCGAAGTGATTTCACGGTGCAAAGTTAGGCTCAAATACCCTTAGGGATTTACACCAAACCGGATCGGCTGAAAGCCGATGACGCGGTCATATCCACTGATGTCCCAATAATATGCGATGACTTGGTAAACATTGTCCTCGCGGGAGTGTGAGCCTTCAATATCGCCAACATCTCCGGGGTACTGTCCGAGTGATTTCTGATTGTTTTTCCCCAGTGCCTTGGCATTGCGTGTGAGGTACAAGTAGTTGTAATAGCCCTGCTTCAAGAGAAGCGTTGCTTCGTACTGTCTGCTGATATCATTCCAAATCAACCGGTGCGTTGGCTTGAAGTCCCAGTCAGAAATGCCTCCGAAAATGTAGATTTCTTTTCCCGGCAAGGACTCGAAAGCGTTGAGACGAAAGTGGACCTGGACATAATCGCTGCCGGTGGTGTTTTCTTGGCGATCATTTGCAATGGTGAATTGCCCATCAATGTCCCGTCTCGCCTTGTGGAAAGCAAAAGTGCGCGGGTCATCTTCTTCAAGATAAACATGCCAGAAGGCCCCACTTTCTTCGATCTTTTCTATTCCCAACGCCGCAAATTGATTGCTTTTCAAATCCGCAAAGCGCCAGCTGTTTCCTCCGGCAAACGATTGTTCATCGGTGGGGTTGTAGACCACCTCACTCCCCCGAACAAATTGAGGTTCAATTCCAGCAATGGCCGATTCCCACCGGCCATTTTGGAGCACTACGCATTGCAGTGCATCGTAGGCATCGTAAAGAGGATAGCTGCTTTCACCATGTTGGACGGTGAAGTCGACTTCCTGATGGGTCCGCTTATCGCGAATGATCGTTGACTCGAGTGCGCGCGCTTCAATGTTCACTTCGGTCTCGTACAAGGTGAATCGTCTCTGAATCAGGGCAATTTCGGGTTGGTCGATATCGTAAACTTCAACGATGTAGTTGCCACTCAAAGTAAACTTCATCAGGTCATTGGGAAACGATGATCGGTAATGCGTGTAAGTAGCTTTGGTATTGAAGCTTGCTTCTATCGTTTCGAAACCTCCCGAGGTGAATCCGCTGATGTAATCCGAGGGATCCAAGTCTGGAGAGTCAAACCAGTCGAAGGTGCAATGTTTCCAGCGCACTTCGAGTCGCCGTTGGTAGGACGAGAAATCGTCGAAGGCCAATTCCAATCGTCCTCCGTTGAGTGGTGCAAAAGCAGGCGCAATATCAACACCCAAAGGATGCAGTTGAACCGTTCTTATTTCAGGAGAAGAGAAGGAGATGGGATAGGCCAATTCCTGTGCCACGGTCGAGCGCCCAAACAGGCACATCGTAAGGAGGAAGTAAACGAAAGGACGCTCCACTCGAACTAGCCTGTCAACTGTGACCCTCGAAGGGCTATTGGTGCTGGTTCTTGGGTGGAAGTTGGACATTGATGCAGAAATTTACAAGAAAGTGGTGCAGGCTTCGGTACCGAGGCCTAACTTTGCGCCCCGAAAAGTAAACCTTCGCGAGCTGATGTCCCGCAAAATTCGGATTAAAAAAGGAGCAGATATTCGGTTGAAAGGCCGACCAACCCAAACGGTTGATGCTGCTGCGTCTACGGCTACCTGCGCCGTACAACCCCCCAACTACCACGGAATCACCCCCAAATTGGAAGTGAAAGAAGGATCTGCCGTCCAGGCCGGTTCGCCTCTTTTCTTCAGCAAAGAAGCTCCAGCGATGAAGTTTCTGAGTCCCACCAGCGGCAAGGTGAAGTCCATTGTTCGGGGAGCAAAACGGCGAATTCTCGCTGTCATTGTTGAATCAGACGGCAAGAATGACGCTGTCGCTTTGGATAAAATCGACGTTGCTTCGGCATCTGCAGAGGTCATCCGAAAAGCGATGTTGAGTCACGGCATGTTTCCTTTCGTGGAGCAGCGGCCGTTTGCGGATGTTGCGAATCCAGACGATACTCCGCGGAGCATCCACGTCAGTGGTTTTGATTCGGCGCCGTTGGCGCCGGACATGGAAATTGTCCTCAAAGGCCGAATGGAGGCTTTCCAAAATGGCATTCATGCGCTGAGCGCACTCGTAGGAGGGAACGCCATCCACCTTGGAATCCGTCCACAACAAACCATTTACAGTGGTCTGAAGAACGTTGAGTTGACGTCTTTCGATGGACCTCATCCTGCAGGAAACGTAGGCGTTCAGGTGCATCACACGCTCCCAATCAACAAAGGTGAGACGTTGTGGACTATGCATGCCGAGGACGTCGCGAATTTGGGGGAGACACTCGTTTCAGGTGTGTACACATCGAAGCGAACGATTGCGGCAACCGGTTCAGAGCACCCCCATCCGCGTTATTTGCAAACCCACCTCGGATGTGAATTGTCTTCTCTGACCAACGGGATGAATGATGCTTCTGTCCGCGTTATTTCTGGCAATCCGCTTACTGGCACGCATGCTGCTGCTGATGGATATTTAGGAGGCTTGGACCACCAAATCACGCTGTTGCCTGAAGGCAACGATCCGAAGTTTCTGCTTACCGCTGGTTGGCTCAGTCCCGGTCTTGATAAATTTTCACTGTCAAAGTCTTATCCGACGTGGTTGATGCCAAAGTCGAAAGAATTTGTCATGGACACCAATACGGGAGGCGAGGAGCGAGCATTTGTAGTGACTGGTCAGTATGAGCCTGTATTTCCGTTTGACATTTATCCGGTCCAATTGATTAAAAGCATCATGGCCAACGACATCGATGCCATGGAAAAATTAGGCATTTACGAAGTGGCGCCAGAAGATTTTGCCCTCTGCGAATATGCATGCACTTCGAAGATTGATGTTCAGGACATTGTTAGAGAAGGCTTGGACAATTTGAAGAAAGAACTAGGTTAATCAGCGATTATGAAAGCTTTGCACAACATGTTGGACTCAATTCGCCCTCATTTTGAAGAGGGAGGAAAGCTGAGTCGTTTTTGGGTCGTGTACGACTCGCTCGAGACATTTGCCTTCACACCGGGACACACCACCAAAAGTGGCGTGCAAATCCGTGACGGGGTGGATTTGAAGCGGACCATGTTCCTGGTAATTGTTGCCCTGATTCCAGCGCTTCTTTTTGGCACTTGGAACCAAGGTCACCAGTACATGCTCTCCATCGGTGAAGTCAGCGTTGCGGATCCATTGAGTGCGTTATTCCTCGATAAACTGCTGATTGGTGCAGTGAAGGTGCTTCCCTTGGTCATTGTGAGTTACGGTGTGGGCTTGGGCATCGAGTTTCTGTTCGCAGGAATGCGCGGTCACAGCATCAATGAAGGTTATTTGGTCTCAGGCATGTTGATTCCATTGATCATGCCTGTGGATGTGCCACTTTGGATGCTTGCTCTCGCCGTGGCGTTTGCTGTGATCATCGCCAAAGAAGTGTTCGGCGGCACAGGAATGAACATTCTGAACGTCGCGCTAACGGCTCGTGCATTTTTATTCTTTGCCTACCCCAAGCAGTTGTCAGGAGAAATTTGGATTCACGAAGTCGCTTCGTCGAAAGCGGGAGGACTGCTTGTAGACGGTTACACGGGAGCTACTGCCCTGGGTCACCTGGCGTCAACCGTTGGGAAATCACCGACTGAACCAGCAGTTGCTGGTGTAATGGACATGTTTGCCGCAGACGGGATGTTCAGTTTGACCAACTCGTTCTTTGGTCTGATTCCGGGGTCAGTAGGAGAGACGTCGGCATTGGCCATTTTGATTGGAGCCGTTTTGTTGATTTGGACGGGTATTGGAAGTTGGAAAGTGATGTCCTCTTTCTTGGTAGGCGGTTTAGCCATGGGAGCCATCTTCAACTTAATGGGGCTCAATGCCTACATGACAATTCCTGCTATCCACCAAGTGGTAATGGGCGGTTTTATGTTTGGCATGGTCTTCATGGCAACGGATCCCGTAAGCGCAGCACAAACAGAGCGAGGCAAATGGATTTATGGCTTTTTCGGAGGCTTCTTGTCGATCATGATTCGCGTTTTCAACCCGGCTTACCCTGAGGGGGTGATGATGGCGATTCTGTTCATGAACGTGATGGCACCTCTGATTGATCATTACGTCGTTCAGTCCAATGTGAGCAAGCGTGAAAAGCGCATGGAATTGGCGATGGCACAACGCGCAACAGCTTAAACTGAGAACCATGGCAATTGATAAAAATAGCACGGGATATACGTTTCTCTTCTCAATCATAATGGTTGTTGTAGTTGGAACTTCGCTCGCCTACACTTCTCTTTCTTTGAAGGAACGTCAGGACGCCAACGCGGCTGACAAAAAGATGATGGACATTCTTGGGGCCATTGGAATTGATGCGAATCGAACAAACGCCAGCGAGCTTTTCGCTGATTATGTGGTGGAACGCGTGGCCATTGATATGAACGGTCGAGAATTGCTTGCTACGGCAACAGCGGTGGATCCAAAGGACAAGGCCGATCCGTTCGGAATTGATGTCAAGAAAGATTACCGTGCCAGTGTGAAATCGGCGGTCAAGGCGGCCGATGGCGACGAGGCGGCGCTGATGGCTGCGCTGTCCGAAGATGATCTCCGATTCCCGCTCTTTCGATGCGATAAGGACGGCGAAAGTCTCTACGTTATCCCAGTGGTTGGATCTGGTCTTTGGGGGCCGATTTGGGGCTATGTGGCGCTCGAGGAGGACAAGACGACCATTTACGGTGCCAACTTTGATCACAAGACTGAAACACCTGGACTTGGAGCCGAGATCAAAGAGACTTTCTTCACAGAGAAGTTCAAGGGAAAGAAGCTAAATGCCGACGCAGCAGCTTTATTCACAGTAACGAAGGGAGGTGCACCTACAGATGAGTACAGCGTAGATGGAATTACAGGAGGTACGATCACTTCGAAAGGAGTGGATGAAATGATCAACCGAACGTTGAAGGTTTACTACCGTTATTTTGAATCAGAAACACGAGCGCAGAGATGAGTACTGATACAGCAGCAGCGCCCAAGAAGGAATCGCTGTTTTCCAAAAAGAACCGCCGGCTCTTGAGTGATCCGTTAGACGATTCGAATCCAATCACCGTGCAGGTTTTGGGCATTTGTTCAGCCTTGGCGATTACCGTACAACTGCAGCAGGCTGTGATCATGAGTTTATCTGTGTTGTTCGTAATGATTGGAGGAAACGTAATTGTCTCCCTGCTTCGAAACTTGATTCCGGATCGCATTCGAATCATTGTTCAACTCGTGGTTGTGGCCTCTTTGGTGATCATCGTTGACCAAGTGCTCAAAGCCTTTCAACCGGACATCTCTGAAAAGCTCTCTGTTTTCGTCGGCCTGATCATCACGAATTGCATCATCATGGGACGTTTGGAGGCATTTGCTCTGGGCAACAAGCCGGGACCATCATTCCTAGATGCCATCGGAAACGCCATGGGATACGCCTGGATTCTTCTCGCAGTATCTGTGGTGCGTGAGGTGTTTGGAAGTGGAGCGATCTCATTGCCTGGCATGGGCCAAGTGAAGTTCTTACCAGCGGAGTGGTTCATGAGCGAAGGTGGTTTTTATGAAAACAACAACCTGATGATTCTGCCACCAATGGCCTTGATCACGGTTGGAATCATCATTTGGATTCAGCGCAGTCGCAACCAATCCTTAATCGAAGAGAACTAATGGAATACCTCAGCATATTTGTGAAGGGCATCTTCATCGAGAACATGATTTTCGCCTATTTCTTGGGCATGTGTTCATACCTCGCAGTCTCAAAGACTGTCAAGACAGCCAATGGATTGGGGCTTGCCGTTATTTTCGTTTTGGGCATCACCGTTCCGATCAATTACCTTCTCGAGAACTATGTTTTGAAAGAAGGCGCGTTGCAGTGGATCAGTCCTGAATACGCCAATGTCGACTTGAGCTTTTTGAGCTTCATCATGTTCATTGCTGTGATCGCCTCGATGGTTCAACTGGTCGAAATGATCGTCGAAAAGTTTGCGCCGGCTCTGTACGGAGCGCTGGGTATTTTTCTGCCTCTCATTGCGGTGAACTGTTCCATCCTTGGAGGAGCATTGTTCATGCAGGACCGACAATATCCAAGCATCGGAGAAGCGACTGTATTTGGCCTTGGATCTGGGGTCGGTTGGTGGCTTGCCATTGTCGCAATCGCGGCGATTCGCGAAAAAATTCGCTACTCACACGTGCCAGCTCCTTTGAAAGGCCTGGGCATCACGTTCATCATCACGGGTCTCATGGGCATTGCGTTCATGAGTTTTATGGGCATTGAAATTTGATAGAGATGACGACTACTATTGTTCTGACAATCGCATTCTTTTTAGCGGTAATCCTGCTGCTCGTTGGTCTTCTACTTTTTGCCAAGGCGAAGCTATCTCCGAGTGGAAAATTAAAAATCATCATCAACGGCGAACAAACGCTCGAAGTTGACGGTGGAAGCACGTTGCTCACAACGTTGGGCAACAATGGTGTCTTTTTACCATCTGCATGCGGAGGTGGCGGAACGTGCGTGCAGTGCCGTTGTCAAGTCGCAGAGGGCGGAGGAAGTATTTTGCCAACCGAAGAACCTCACTTTAGCCGGAAAGAAATCGCAGACAACTGGCGTCTAGGATGCCAGGTCAAGGTCAAGGAGGATATGGAAATCCAAGTGCCTGAGGAGGTGTTTGGCATCAAGAAATGGGAGTGTGAAGTGGTTTCCAACTACAATGTAGCCTCCTTCATTAAGGAATTCGTGGTGCGACTGCCTGAGGGCGAGTCCCTTGACTTTGAAGCGGGTGGCTACATCCAAGTCGATGTTCCTGAAACGGTGGTCGAGTTCAAGGACATTGACGTGACTGCGCATCCTGAGCACCACAAAGACCCCAAGACGTTTCAGAGTGAGTGGGACAAGTTTGGTTTGTGGGACCTTAAGATGACGAATGATGAACCGATCGTTCGTGCTTATTCGATGGCCAATCACCCCGCAGAAGGCAACATTGTCATGCTCAACATTCGAGTTGCGACGCCACCTTGGGATCGGGCTCGAAACGCTTGGATGCAGGTGAATCCAGGGATTTGCTCGTCGTTTGTATTCGCCCAAAAACCGGGTGATAAAGTCGAGATTTCAGGTCCTTACGGAGAGTTTTTCATCAAGGAGACGGGCTCAGAAATGGTCTACATTGGAGGTGGTGCGGGTATGGCTCCCATGCGATCGCACTTGTTTCACCTGTTCCACACGGTGAAAACCGATCGCAAAGTGACTTTCTGGTACGGTGGACGATCGAAGCGTGAACTTTTCTATCTGGATGATTTCAATAAGATCGCATCTGAATTCCCCAATTTCGATTTCCATGTCGTGCTTTCGGAGCCGGCGGAGGGAGATGACTGGAAAGTTAAAAAGGACATTCATGATGAAGGCGATGGTTTCCTTGGCTTCGTTCACAACGCTGTAATTGAGCATCAATTGGCTCAGCATGATGCGCCGGAGGACATTGAGTTCTATTTCTGCGGTCCTCCCATGATGAACCAGGCGGTTCTGAAAATGTGTGACGATTGGGGCGTTCCTCCAGAGAACGTCAGTTTCGATGACTTTGGCGGTTGATCAAATGCGGAGGACTGGTTGGTGCATTGGCTTCACGGTCATGGTGCTGCTCAGTGCCTGTGGCTCGTCGGAAGGCGGTGACCTACATCCGGCTGATAACCCAAGTGATGGGTCAAAGGAATATCTAAATGCGGGGGACACGCAAGGAACGACGTACTTGGTTAAATACCACGGAGAGGAAGAGGTTGAACAGTCTGTGATTGATTCTGTATTGGAGGTTGTGGATGTTGAATTCAACCTGTGGAGACCTGACTCAAGGATCAATCAAATCAACTCATTTGAAGGCGGTGATCAGCTTTTCACTTTTGTCGACACCTCCCGCCTTTGGTCTGTAATCTGGTCACGAAGCATTGATTTGTTCGAAGCTTCGCAGGGTGCATTTGATCCAACGGTTCATCCGTTGGTGGAGCTTTGGGGTTTTGGACTGAGCAAACGTGGTGATGTTGATGATGCTGACGTTCAACGCATCTTGCCCGATGTGGGGCTCACACTGGATCGCATCGATTTGGAGGAAAATGAGATCGATCGGATGTACGAGAGCACATACGTGAGGAAGGGAAACCCAAACACTTCCATTGACTTCAACGGGATTGCCCAAGGCCTAACGGTTGACCTTCTAGCAGATGCGCTATGGTCGAACGGGATTTACAATTTCATGGTTGAAGTGGGGGGCGAGGTGAAATGTCACGGTCTTCGTTCAGACGGTCAACCTTGGCGCATTGCCATCGATCTGCCTGTCGACCAACTGGATGGTCTTGATGAGAGACAATTGCAATCAATAGTTGCGGTGAAAGATGCCGCGATTTGCACGAGTGGCAATTATCGTAAATTTTACGAGGAAGATGGAATCAAGCGTTCGCATACGATCAGTCCTTTCACAGGGTATCCTGTTCAACACAGCTTGCTCAGCGCGACCATTCATGCAGTGGATGCCGCAACAG
>Ga0206677_10004654_pt1 | contig 11096 bp, 9 predicted proteins | sample M130m12015metaG_FD_155475 | JGI IMG/M metagenome (GOLD analysis project Ga0206677, IMG submission 155475) | Ammonia-oxidizing marine archaeal communities from Monterey Bay, California, United States - M1 30m 12015 | ecosystem: Environmental > Aquatic > Marine > Intertidal zone | place: USA... | reverse complement strand
AAGGAAAAGCTAAACTCCGTAAGGCCAGTAGATATAGGTCAGGCAGCACGAATAAGCGGTATAAAACCATCTGATATTTCGATATTATTAATATATTTAGGAAGGTAGTTTCACGTGGAACATAGATTAGAAAAAATAGACTGTTGTCAAATTTGTCAAGGCGCTGATATAAAAGATTTTATTAGCGTTATAGATCATAATTACAGTGGTGATGTATTTAACATTAGCGAATGTGTGAGTTGTGGATACCGTTTTACAAACCCACGTCCTATTGAAAGTACTATAGGTAATTATTATAAAAGCGAAAACTATATCTCTCACAACTCTACAAAAAAAGGGTTGATCAATAAGATATACCATCTGGTGAGAAATTATCAATTTAAAATAAAGGAAAGTTCTATAGAAAAAACAAAAATATCACCAGGAAAAAAAGTATTGGATGTTGGTTGCGGAACTGGTAATTTTGTTGACCACTTAAATCTTCATGGTTGGAACGCTGAAGGTGTAGAGACGGACGAAAAAGCAAGAGAGATAGCACAACTTTCTAATATTAAAGTATATAAAAATATAAGCCTTGTTGATTCTGAAAAATATGATGTAATAACAATGTGGCACGTGCTAGAACATGTCTACAACCTAAATGATTACATGCAAAAACTTCGAAGTCTTTTAAAAAAGGATGGCTTATTAGTTATTGGTGTTCCAAATAGCAATTCGTACGACGCGAACATATATAAAGAAAATTGGTATGCATATGATGCACCTATACATGTTTCTCACTTTAGAAAGAGCAACATGAAACTTCTTGCAGAAAAAAATAAATTTAAGCATACTAAAACACAAAAACTGTTTTTTGACGCTTTCTACATAAGCATGTTAAGTTCTAAAAAATCATCTAAATCAATTTTGTTAGGGTTTTTAATTGGTTTAATATCAAACGCTAAAGCAAAAAAAGACGGTGAATACTCTAGTTTGATATATTATTTATTTAAATAGCTTTTAAAGCAGCTTCTTAACCTTAACGGTGTGTTGACTTAAATATGGTTAGTTGTTCTTTTAAAAGCTGTTAAAATTGTTTTTTCATAACAGGCTCATTTTCAAGACATTACTTTAAAAAGTTGCTTGATTTCCTTTTTGGGTTCTTTTTCGAGATATAAAATATTGTACGTTCGCATGACAATAGGGGCTTCTTTTTTAATTTTCATTTGTGTTATAATTTTCTTTAACGAAGCTGTTGCACTGTAACCCTCGGCAACCATGGTCATGTCATCAATAGCGTTTTCAACAGAAAGCCCCTTACCAATAGCTGTACCCAAACTCCTGTTTCTACTATATGTTGAATAACAAGTAACCAAAAGGTCTCCTAAGTAGGCAGGTTGAGAAACAGATCTTTCTTTCGGGTCCAAATGATTAAGAAGGCGCTTTAACTCATTTGTCGAGGCTGTTATTAAAACTGCTAAAAAGTTGTCTCCGTATCCTAGCCCAGAAGCAATACCTACCATTATTGCATAAATATTTTTTAAGATGGACGCATATTCACAACCTATAATGTCACTGGATATTTTAACATTGATAAACGGTGTTTTAAATACTTTAATAAAATCGTTTTTTCTAGGTGGTATATTAGATGATATGGTAAGAAAACTTGTTTTTTCTTGTGCAACTTCTTCTGCATGGCATGGACCTGAAATTACACCATATTCTATTTTGTTAGAAAGGTTAGAAAAATATTGTTTTGGTGTTATTAAAAGATCGGGCAAGACTCCTTTAGTTGCTGAGAGTAAAATCTTATTGTCTAGAAGAGCTGCGTGGTCATTAAAAACTGTTTTTACAAATGAAGATGGAACGGCAACTATGATAATAGTTGCTTCTGATAAGGCGCTAATTAAATCAGTAGTAACGTATATATTTTTAGTATTAATCTTACAATTGGTTAAATATTTAGTGTTTCTTTTTTTGTTAACTATTTGCTTGGCTAGTTTTTCCCTTCTAACCCACCAAGTAAGTTTATTGTTTTTTGATACTATATGGGCAATAGCCGTTCCCCAGCTTCCAGCACCAATTACAGAAATATTCATCTATTAGAAATGTTTTTTAATACTTCATTATAACAAATCTTAAACCACTCCGTATAATTATTAGGATTAGATAACATGTCCTTGGAAATAAAGTCTAAAGACTTATAGCTAAAAGAATCTACTTCGTTTTTATTTAAAATAGGTAGTGTGTCTGAAAATCCAAAGAAAACATGGTCAAACTCGTGTTCATAAAGATTGTTGTCAAGCTTTGCTTTATATATAAAATTAAATTTTGGTGTCAATTTACATGACATTCCCATTTCTTCCATTAATCTTCGATTAGCTGCATTTAAGACAGTTTCATTTTTTCTAGGGTGACTACAACAAGTGTTTGTCCACAGACCGCCCGAATGATATTTGTCCAGAGCTCTTTTTTGGAGTAATAATTCATTCTTACTGTTAAAAATAAAAACAGAAAACGCTCTGTGTAGAAGACCTTTTAGGTGTGCCTCTTGTTTTTCCATGTGTCCAATGGCGTTGTCGCTTTTATCTACTAATACTACTAATTCCATTATTTTTGTACTGCGTTTTTTCGATATGCTAATTCCCAAGCAGTTAAAAATACATATCTAGAAACTTTTTCTAGTTTTAAAAAATCAATTTTTTCTACGTCGTCTGTTGGTTTATGATAGTCTTCGTGTAAACCACCAAAATAAAAAATTACAGGAATATTATTTTTTGCAAAATTATAATGATCCGATCTTTCATAAAACCTGTTAGGGTCTTCTTTATCGTTGTATGTATAGTCTAGCTTAAAATTAATATACTGATCATTTATATTTTCACTAATTTCATGCAACTCATTGCTAATTCTATCGGCTCCAATTAAATATATATAATTATTATTTTCTTGAACTGTATCCTGCCTGCCCACCATATCTATATTTAAATTGGTTGTTGTTTTCGATAAAGGGAATACTGGGTGGTCTGTGTAGAACTGTGAACCAAAAAGACCTTTTTCTTCTCCAGATACCGATAAGAAAAGAATACCTCTCTGTGGTTTGATACCAGAATCATAAGCCTTTTGAAAAGTTTTGGCTATTTCTAATAATGCGCTTGTACCTGATCCGTCGTCATCTGCTCCGTTACAAATTTCACCATTATCATAGCCGATGTGATCGTAATGCGCTGACAAAACTATTATCTCATCACTTTTTCCTGGTATAAAACCCAAAACATTTTCTGCTGTTTTTAATGCTGACACATTGGTTGAAAAAGAAGAAGGAATTTTGTTTATTATTAAGGAGTCCACAATTGTTTGATTCATTACAAAAACAGGCAAATGAGGTTTAGCTCTTTGATTTCCATGCATTTTCATCACTGGATTTTTTAAGTATTGCTTAATTCTTGTATCTGTATTTTTATAGTTCGGCTCTTTAAAAATGACTGCTAAAGCTCCTTGTTCTTTTGCTTCTTTTAATTTTCTTCTCCAGTTACCTTCTTTTTCTGAATGCTTAAACCCTACAGGAAGTCCTCTTTTTATGGCGACTATTTTATTGTTTACATCAATATTATTATAATCGTTTCTTTCTTTGTTTATAATACCATAACCAACATCTACTATTAACACTTCTTTAATTGTGGTGTTTATTGGATTACCAAAAGAATAATATTCTTCTATTATTTTAAACTCCTTATTTGAGGTTTTAAATTCTACATTTAAAAAATTAGAAACATCAACATTAAATTGCTGGTAATAACTTGAATCTATTGCAGGGGATATGTTAGAGTTAATAAAGTGTTTTTTTATATAATCGGCGGCTTTTTTTTGACCTGGGGTAGTGGTTTCTCTGCCTTCAAATTCATCTGATGCTAGTACCGATAAGTGTTTGTTTAGCTCAGCTGCTTTTATATTATTAGAATACTCAACTGCTTTATCTAGGTTGGTTTTCAAGTAAGTCTTTTGTTGTTTTAAAAGCTGGCAAGAGAAAAAACTTATCGGAAAAATTACATATAATAGTATTTTACTTTGCATTAATTTTTTTTGTTCTTAGTTCGTGTCTTCCAGCTTCAAAAGAAGTGTTTAAAAAGGTATTTACAATTGTTAATGCTTCTTTGTCGCTTATAAAACGAGCTGGTAAAGAGATTGCATTTGCATCGTTATGTTGTCTGGCTAATTTTACTATTTCAACATTCCAACATAGTGCACACCTAACACCTTTATGTTTATTTGCTGCCATTTGTATTCCATTTCCTGAACCACATATTAGAATAATTCTATCTGAATTGTTTTTCTTATATGATTCTACAGCTAAATGTGCATAGTCTGGATAGTCTGCTCTTTCTTCTGAAAATGTGCCAACATCAAATATTACATTGTTTGTACTTAAATCTTTTTTTAGACGTTCTTTTAATTGGAAACCAGCGTGATCAGATCCTATTACTATTTTCATGTTATTAATTTGTTAGTAAACAATTAAAATGTTTTTTTGGATTTATAAATAATAAACTCATTATTTTAATTTTATAAAAAACCTAATTGAAATAGGTCTTTTAATTAATAAAATATCGATATAAATATTAACAAATAAATCAGCTTTAATTATTTTGCCAATATATATTAAAAAATTCTTATTATTTATTAATAACTCTGTAAACTATTGGTCTAGAATACATTAGTTTTTAACTTTGTGTTTATAAAATGTTAATTACAAATTTATTTATAATTATATATATCTTTTCTTGTTAGTTTATAAACATATTAACAGCACTAATAATAATAAAAGTTTATTTAAAATATTTTTTATTTTTTTATTCTTTGTTAATACTGTTAATTCCCAAGATTCTATTTACAAAAAATTTCTATTTGAGAATTTAAAAGTAAGTAGCGAGGGGTATCTTGTAAATAACATTCCTGCTGGTAAATGGATAAGCTACCATAAAAATAACCATATTAAATCAGAAGGTTTTTGGAAAGATTCAAAACTTGACAGTGTATGGACCTTTTATGACACACTTGGAAATATCATTTTAAGAGAAAGATACAGTAAAAATTTAAAAAATGGTAAATCCATTGAATACGATATAAAAGGCAACATTATAAGGGAAACTAATTATAAAAGCGGTAAAAAAAATGGATTTGAAAGATTATTTAATAAAAATACTAATCAAATAATGTTAACTAATACCTATATAAATGATAAGAAAAATGGAACATCTTTAGAATACGATACCAATCAAAAGGTGATTACCATATTCAACTATGATAAAGGTGTTCTTTCAAGTAAGGAAGAGATAAATAGATATGATAAGGAAGGTGAAAAACAAGGAGTTTGGAAAGATTTTTATAAGAACGGCAACGTTAAAAAAGAAAATATTTTTTTTCATGGAAAAAAAAATGGTTATGAAAGAAAATTTAATGAGAAGGGGCAAGTAGAGGAGTTACAAAATTATAATAAAGGAAAGATAAATAACACAGACCTTTCTTTAGAATTAGAAATATCAAAAGTTAAATTAGACAGCGATAAATACATGATGGGAAAAGTCGAGAACCAATCTAAAAAAGGATTATTTAAAGTGTATAATAATAAAGATTCTTTGATAGGTATAAGATTTTATCAAAATGATACATTAACTAGCAAAGGAAAATATAACAACTTTAATAAAAAAACAGGAAAATGGATATATTACTGGGGAAATCAACAAATTAAAAAAGAAGGTTTATTCGAAATAAATAATAAAAAAGGAGAATGGAAATATTACTTCAAAAATGGCTATTTACAACAAAAAGGAATTTACGTTAAAAATAAACCAAATGGTTTATGGGAATGGTGGTACGAAAATGGAGTAAAGAGAAGATCAGAAGAATACTTAAATGGTAGAGAAAATGGTGAAGTTAAAGAATACGACACACTTGGAAACTTGATAACACATGGAGAATATTCGTATGGAGAAAGAGAAGGTGATTGGTTTTATATAATCAATGACTATAAAGAAGAGGGAAAGTTTACAGGAGGAATGAAAACAGGTAAATGGAAAACAACTTATCTTAATAAAAAGCAAATAAAATTTCAGGGAGAATATATTAACGATACACCTATAGGAAAACATACTTTTTATTTCCCTAATGGATTAATTAAGAAAGTAGGAAAATATAAAGATGGTTTAAAAAATGGTGAATGGATTTCGTATAATGAAAACGGAGAAAAAAAAATATCATACGTATATAAAAGAGGAATTGAAATAAAGAGAGACGGAATAAAGATTAGACAATGAAAAAGCTACTAATTATACTAGTTTTATTTTTTAGTATAAAACATATACATTCCAATAACGATCTAGTAAATATTAAAAATTTTGGTATTATATCTATAGGTAATGGACATGAGTATTTAGGAAAACATTATTGGAAATTATCATTTAAAATAAAAGATAGCTTACATCTTTTTGAAATAAACAGTAAGGAAAATCAGAAGTTTATTTATTTTAATTTATCAAAAAATTTAAGTAGTAATCAACTTAACTATTTAGCTGAAAATACTGTAGAATATATAGTTAAAAAAAATAATAAAAACATTTTTTTGAAGGAACATTTAATGAGTTTTCAACCTCAAAATTTATTTGTTATTCTTAGAATGGAAAATAAAGAAAAACTAAATACAAAAGGAAAAGTATTAGATAGTTATGCGGTAGAATATAAAGGAGATTATTATTATCTATTAAGATCTATTTTAGATAATAAACTTTTATGTTGGTATGTAATAAAAAACTCTAAAATAGTTAATATTCACACCGAATTTAATAATGTAAACCATCAAAAAACAGGAAGAATTACGGTTACTAATTTTAAAAACGATCAACCAGAATTTACTTTTGAATATTTAAATAATTCTGATAAAAAAATAATTACACTTGGAGAAAATTTTAAATTAATTAGTTATATAAGTTTTAAAAAAACAGTACTCCCAAAAAGCACAGAAAACATCAAGTATTTGGAATATAGAGGATACATATATAACCAACAGAAAAATAATGGGTGAAATATTTATCATACCAACACCTATTGGAAATTTAGGAGATTTTACTTATCGCTCAAAAGAAACACTTATTCAGGTAGATAAAATTTACGCTGAAGACACCAGAACTAGTAAAAAATTATTAGTTAAGTACGATATAAACACTCCACTATTTTCTTATCATCAGCATAACGAACACAAAATTGTAGATACATTAATAAATGAAGTAAAAGATAAAAATTTAAGTATAGCTTTAATTTCAGACGCTGGAACTCCAGGAATTAGTGATCCTGGCTTTTTATTGGTTAATAAAGCAAAAGAAAATAACATTAATATTTATTGTTTACCAGGAGCCACTTCCATAATACCAGCAATTGTTCAATCGGGATTCGCTACAGATGAATTTAGTTTTTACGGTTTTTTACCACACAAAAAAGGAAGAAAAAACAAACTACAAAATATTATAAATCAGACAACTACGATAATATTATTGGAATCACCACATAGATTATTAAAACTATTAAAAGAACTACATGATTTAATATCTAACAACAGAATGGTAAGTGTTTCAAGAGAGTTAACAAAAATACATGAAGAAAATATTCGAGGAACAGCAGAAGAATTACTTTTACATTTTAGTTCGAAAAAAGTAAAAGGGGAAATAGTAGTTATTATTGATAAAGCACCAAAGCAAAAAAAAAATGTTGGAATATAAACCCGAGGAGATAGAAAAAAAATGGCAAAAAAAATGGCTGAAAAATAAAACGTATCAAACATCTAATAATTATAAATTACCTAAATATTATGTTTTAGACATGTTTCCTTATCCGTCTGGAGAAGGCCTTCACGTAGGTCACCCATTAGGATATATTGCTACGGACATTGTATCCAGATATAAAAAAAACTTAGGATTTAACGTTCTTCATCCTATGGGTTATGATTCATTTGGGTTACCTGCAGAACAATATGCTATACAAACAGGAAAACACCCTGCGTTAACAACTGAAATTAACATCAAAAGATATAGACAACAACTAGACCGACTTGGTTTTAGTTATGATTGGAATAGAGAAATTAAAACATCCGATCCAAAATTTTATAAATGGACTCAAAAGTTCTTTATAATGATGTTTAATTCTTGGTACGACAATAAAAGTAATAAAGCAAAAAAAATCACATCCTTAATAGAAAAGTTTAATCAATCAGGAACTAAAGACGTCAATGCTTCTGTAACAAAAAAACATTCTTTTTCTTCCGATGATTGGAAAAGTTTTAGTGAAGTGAAAAGAGAAGAAGTGTTGATGAATTACAGAATTGCATATTTATCTGAAGGAACCGTAAATTGGTGCCCTAAGTTAGGAACAGTTTTGGCAAATGATGAAGTAAAAGACGGATTGTCAGAGCGAGGAGGCCATGTTGTAGAACAAAAAATAATGAAACAATGGAGTATAAGAATATCCGCTTACGCTGAACGACTGCTAAAAGGGCTAGAACAAGTAGAATTTTCAAAATCACTTAAAGAACAACAAAGGAACTGGATCGGTAAATCCAACGGAGCAACAGTTACTTTCAAAACACAAAATAATACAGACATTCATGTTTTTACTACAAGGTTAGAAACAATTTTTGGTGTAAGTTTTCTAGTGTTAGCACCAGAAAACAAGATAGTAAATAAAATAACTACAGAAGCTTTTAAAAGCAAAGTAGCTTTATATAAGCAAGAAACTCTAAAAAAATCAGAACGACAGAGGTTGGCCGATAAAACCAAACCAACAGGCCAGTTTACAGGAGGATATGCCATCCATCCAATAACTAAAAAACAAATTCCTGTCTGGATAAGTGACTATGTACTTAACGATTATGGAACAGGGTCTGTAATGGCTGTCCCTGCAGGCGACCAAAGAGATCACGACTTTGCAAAGGAATTTAAACTTGATATACCAGAAATATTTGAAAACATAGATTGCTCAAAAAGTGCTTATATTGAAAAAAATACCAATCTAAAAAACTCAGATTTTTTAAATGGACTTAATATTATAAAAGCAGCTGAGGAGGTCAATCAACGAATGTTTAAAGACAACACAGCAGCGCCAAAAGTTAATTATAAATTTAGAGATGCCATTTTTTCAAGACAAAGATATTGGGGAGAACCTTTCCCTGTTTATTACGATGGTTCAACCCCTAAAACAATAGAACAACAACAAGTATTACTACCAAAAATAAGTAAATTTTTACCCACAGAAGACGGTCAACCACCTTTAGCCAGAGCAACCGAAAGTAGCTGGAACATATTTAAAGGGGACAGGATGGAACACAACACCATGCCTGGCTGGGCAGGGTCGTCTTGGTATTTTCTTAGGTTTATGGACCCTAGCAACGATAAAGAATTTGCAGCAGCAGAAAATTTAAAATATTGGAATCAAGTGGACTTGTATGTTGGCGGCGCAGAACACGCTGTAGGACACTTGTTGTACTCTAGATTTTGGACTAAATTTTTATATGACCATGAAAAAATTAGTTTTAACGAGCCGTTTAAAAAGCTGGTAAATCAAGGAATGATAGGTGGGCCTATTCATTTTATATTACTAAAAAAAGACAAAGTAAATAACCAACCGGTGTTCGTTGAAAACACATTAGAAAACAGAGAAAGCAGCTGTATTAAAATAGCTTGTCATATCGATTTTGTTTCGGAAGGAGGCACCAAAACAGCACACCTTAATAAAAAACAACTTGAAAGTTTCATAAAATGGAGGCCTGAATATAAAAATGCTATTTTTAAAGTAAAGGAAACCAGCTTTACAGTAAAAGAAATATCAGCAAAAGAAAACCTCAAATTCAAATTGGTTACAGAGCAAGGTAAGATGTCTAAACGGTATTTTAACACCATAGACCCTGAGAAAATATGTGACGATTTTGGAGCAGACACCCTTAGGTGTTATGAGATGTTCTTAGGCCCTATAACAGAACACAAACCCTGGAACATCAACGGAATAAGCGGGGTTTATAATTATTTTAAAAAAACATGGAAACTAATACATGGGTTTACAGATAAAGCAGCCAGTCAGGAAGAATTAAAGTTACTTCATAAAACCATTAAAAAAATAACTGAAGATATTGATAACTTATCTTTTAACACAGCGATATCCACGTTTATGATTACTACTAATGAGCTAATCAAGTTAAAGACAACGAGTAAGAAGGTTTTTAAAGATTTGTTGGTTTTACTTTCACCGTTTGCCCCTCATTTTACAGAAGAACTTTGGGAAACCTTAGGAAGCACAGAATCGATTACTAAAGCACCTTGGCCTAAATACAATGAAAAATATTTGGTAGAAACGAACTACAGCTACCCGGTTTCTTTTAATGGTAAAATGAGATTTAAAATACAGTTAGGTTTAGATTTAGATAAAGAAACAATAGAAGCCAAGGTGTTAAAAGACCCAAGAACAGGGGGTTATTTAGAATCAAAAACTCCTAAAAAAGTAATAGTAGTTCCAGGAAAAATAGTGAACATTGTTATTTAGGAGCGGGGTTTAAAAAAAAGAAAATTCTAAATCCTCTTTGCTTATAATTTTTTTATAAAAAATTATAATTAAAAAAACACTAGAAGAAATACACGCATCGGCGATATTAAAAACAGGAGGAAAAACCTCTTCATTTGCAAGTCCAAATGGTGTCCAACTGGGCCAATAAAACACAAAATGTAACATATCGACGACACACCCCTCAAGTAAACCACCATACTGCCCGGAAAAAAGAGTAGAAATACCGTTATATCCAACCCAATACTCAAAAACTCGGTTCCACGTTGTTCCAGAATCAAAAATTAAACCGTAGAACAGGTTGTCTAGTAAGTTACCTAAGGCTCCTGCAAAAATTAAGGAAACTAAAGTAATGAAACCAACATGAGCGGAAGTTTTAACAAGCTTAATGAGGTATTTGCCAATAAAAAAAATGGCCACTAACCTGAAAACACCAAGAATATACTTGCTTATTACCCCTCCAAAAGAAAGCCCAAAAGCCATCCCGGGGTTTTCGACAAAATCTAAACGTAGCAACCCAA
>Ga0206677_10004643_pt1 | contig 11123 bp, 15 predicted proteins | sample M130m12015metaG_FD_155475 | JGI IMG/M metagenome (GOLD analysis project Ga0206677, IMG submission 155475) | Ammonia-oxidizing marine archaeal communities from Monterey Bay, California, United States - M1 30m 12015 | ecosystem: Environmental > Aquatic > Marine > Intertidal zone | place: USA... | reverse complement strand
AGGAAGCTAGAGTAAAAGCTGAAGAGGAAGCTAGAGTAAAAGCTGAAGAGGAGGCTAAAGTAAAAGCTGAAGAGGAGGCTAGAGTAAAAGCGGAAGAAGAGGCTAGAGTAAAAGCGGAAGAAGAGGAAAGAAGAAAGGAAGAAGAGGAGGCTAGAGTAAAAGCGGAAGAGGAGGCTAGAGTAAAAGCGGAAGAAGAGGAAAGAAGAAAGGAAGAAGAGTGGCAAAAAAATAATTTGACTCCTGAAGAAATAGAAGCAAATAAAAGGTATAGAGAAGAAGAAGAAGAAACAGCAAGATTATTAGAATTACAAAATGAAGAAAAAAATGAACCAAAGATAGAAGAGGTATACGATGAAAAATCAGTTAGTCCTGGTGAAAACTTAATGTCATCAGATATAGATTTAGAAAAAGCATCTAAAGAAATATCAGAAAATCCTGGATCTGAAGAAGAAGTGATAGCTAAACTAGAAGAGAATGAAATAGAAAATGTCAAGGTTTAGAACAAAAAAATAAATATAAAATTCTAATTTCTTGAGGTATTATATAATGCCTCAAAAAATTAATATGTTTTTTTCAAAACCGAATACTTTACCTAATACAAGAATATCAATGATGCGTCAACCAATAGCAACAGGTATGAATATTTCTTTAAATTCGTTAAAGACAATTCAATTTCCTAGAGGAGGTGGATCATGTGGATGAGGAGGAGGAAGACGGTAATATGTATAAAATATAATTTTTAGAAGAACTCATAGTTCGGAATGACGGTTTTAACGTATAATATAACATATATTAAAACCTGAAAATTTCTATTAAATTATATTTAATAAATATATATGACCCAAACTAATATATTTTATCCGCATAATAATTTTTCAAATAATCCTTCAGCAGGAAGTAGTCAATTTGTATTAAGAAGATATGGAAGAAATTACAATAATCAAATAATAAACGGTCAAAGAAATGGATTACCAAATATTCGTATGAATTTTATAAAAAGTAATAATTGGTATTACAAATCTCATACTGCATATGGAAGAGTAGGACAATCAAGTCAAGCAGGAAATTTGAATGCATTAAGAAGACGTGTATAATTTTTAGAAATAAAAACTTAAATATAAATATTAAATATTGTATAATGAGTAATAGAGTAGAACAAATGATTAATGTACAAAAAGAAGGATTAGAGCTGTTTAAAAAAAAGAATAGTGATTATGGTGATGCATTTGCTGAATATGGACCAATAGGAGTGCTAATACGAATGGGTGATAAGATAAAAAGATTAGAATCAATTGAAAAAAATAAAATAACATTAGTAGATGATGAGATGATACGTGATACATTAATAGATTTACATAATTATTCAGCTATGGCTATTATGTTATTAGATGAAAAGAAATTAGATTAAAGATAATAAATATATTATTTATATGAATAAAATATTTATTGAATTTGATAAAAAAATAAAATTAATTTTGGTTGGAGATAGTAATGTAGGAAAAACAACATTTTTTAATAAATTACGTGAAGAATCATATACAAAACCAACATCAACAATAGGAGTCGATTTTATGGCTATGAGTAAGAATTATAAAAATGAAAAATATAAAATTTGTGTATGGGATACTGCAGGACAAGAGAAATTTCAAAGTATTGTGACTGCATATTTTAGAGAAGTCGGAGGAATAATTTTAATGTTTGATTTAAGTAGATACGAATCGTATATTAATATTCAGAATTGGTTAAATTTATTAGGAATGGAAAATAAATGTAATCATGAACATCCTATTTTATTAATAGGAAATAAGTCTGATTTAAAAAATATTATTCCGAATCAAGAAATTGATAAATTAAAAGACAATAATAATGTTATTTATAAAGAGTTATCTTGTTTAGACACTAATAAACAGTCTTTAGAAGTATTGATTGAGTCACTAATAGATAAAATTTTAGATATAAAAGATAATTGTAAAGGAGTTATAAGATATAATGAAGACCAAGAAAAAATGTTTGATAAAAATAAAAATAAAGATAAAGGAAAAAAACGTTGTTGTTAATTTATTTAGTTTTATAAATTTAAAAAAAACCTTATAAAATTATATATGGAAAGCTTAAATCTGAATGTTAATGAATATACAGACAAAGAATTAGAGGAAATATTAGCAATAGAATATCCTTATCAACGTGAAGATATTATTAACAGTAAATCAAATCTTTTAAATAAACTAACACGTGATTCAGAGGTAGATTATGAAACTAAAGGTAATATAGAGTCTTTTTTAAATGATGTAACTAATAGATTAGTTAAGACTATATCTTCTTTATCGCAGACTAATAATTATCATTCTCATATCGATAAATTTAGTGATTTAAAAAACGAAGTTATAGAAGTAAATGACAATATGTTAATAAAAAATCAAAAATTACGTAAAGAGGCATATTCTTTACCAAGTTATAAAGGACTTAATATTGGTAATGATGGAGGGGCACCTCCTGGAATTATAAATCCTATTAAATTTACAACTATTAAAAGAGCATTAAATATTGATTCTAGATTTAGACCGAATTATTATCAATCTAATGCTAGTGATCAAAGACTCACGTTACCATATCGATTTGAAAATGTTATTAATATGCGTTTAGCATCAATAGAGATACCACTAACTTATTATTCAATTAGTAAAAGTCAAGGAAATAATTCTTTAATAGTAGGATGGAATTTCCACGAAGCCAGTAATGGTGAAGTTGAACCAACTCATATAGTTAAAGTTGAAATACCTGATGGAAATTATGAAACACAGGCAGGACCACAACCTACCGGAGCTTCGTCGATAGAATCTGTAATAAATGCTGCTTTACAAAATCCACATCAAACTATATTATATACTAAGCAAGGTGTGACTGCACATACTATTCATAGTGATCCAAGTTTTAGTTTAGTTTATACTGTTGATAGAACTAGTGGAAGAAGTATTTTTTCAATAGATCCATCTGGTATACAACAATATTCGGATGTAATTACAGAAAATAGTGGTAACGCATTAAGATATAAGATTTTTATGGGAACAGATGGAAATTTATCTAATCAGCAATTTAAAGATAGAGATGTTAATGTGGATCCATTAACGTTTTTCTTAGGTTGGCAGTTAGGTTTTAGAGTTAATATTTATGATTCTGGACCAAGTCAGCGTGTTCAATTACGAAACACTGATATTAGTGCTAATGTACCTCCTGCTGCTGTAGTTTCAGAAGGTATATGTTATGTAAAAGGACCTCAATATATATTTGTTGCTATAGACGATTATAACAATAATGTTAATAATTATTATATTTCTGCATATACAGATTCGATAAATAGTAATAACATTATAGCAAGAATAAATATGGCTTCTATACAACAAAGCAATGGAGTATACCAGACAGGTGAAGATGATGGTTTTTCAACACAAATTAATAGAAGTAGACAGTACTTTGGTCCTGTTAACATAGAAAAATTAAGACTTACATTATATGATGAATATGGTCGAGTTGTTAATTTAAATAATATGGATTGGTCTTGTGCATTAATGTTTGAACAAATATATGAGGGAGGAAATATATTGTCATAATTAAATATATGTATGATGATTATCAAGTGTTAATAATAACTTATTAAAATATATTTAAAAACATTTAAAAAGATGTAACTATATACTTATATAATGCCTAGTAGCGCACTTAATACACAAACAAATAGAAGTATTAGATATGAACAAAGATGTCTAAAAAAGAGATGTGAGGATCAAAAGAAAGAAAGAATGGAACGAGCTATGAAAAGAGACGATATAAAAAACGAAATTTCTAAAGAAGTTGCATCTTATATTACAAGTGAAAAAAGAAGAATGTCATCAAAAATGGTAACTAGAAGTTCTTTTCACGGTTTTTTTTGAATGTAATGTGGTTTATTTATCTATATTGGTTTTTTTATTGTTTTTTTGCAATTTCTTTTCTTTTTCTAAACCAATGTTTTTAATGTGATTTTCTTGTTCTTTTTCTTGAATTCTTATATGTTTTTGACTGTATTTTCCATTGTATTCTTTATTTCTCCTTTCTTTATCTTTTTTTGATCTTCGTTTATCTAATTTAAAATCCATATTTAATTAATTTAATATTAAAAATTTAATAATTGATTTAATTCAATTTTTTTTTATAACTTAAAAAATTGAAGTTTTGAATACTTATAAAATGATAAGTATTAATAGGACCTGTTTACAGCAACTTAAGTTTCGCGATCATGACTTCTCAACCTTATTCTTTGTTGGTTCCTCATATTTTTATGAATATTCCAATGGAGAAAATAAAATCTTCATTTGAAAGGTTGGATTTGGGTAAGGTGGAAAGAATTGATAGCGTAATTAAAGTATCTCAAGAAGGATATAAATATAGAATGGCATTTATTCATTTTGAATATTGGAATATGAATAATGAAGCTGGAGTAAATTTAAAAGAAAAAATAGAAAATCCTAATAAAGAGGCAAGATTAGTTTATGATGATCCATGGTATTGGCTTCTATTGCCTAATAAGTCATATTTAAAAAAAAATTCAGATCAAATAGAAAGACTACAATGTTTATTTGAAGATCATGTAAAAAGAATTGAAAATGAAGTGGATTGTATATATGAGGAACTATATCAAAGAGAGTATATTCCAAATAACAAACAACCTGAATGGCTTAATAGTAGTTCAGATTGTTTCGCCCCCATTCATCCTATGAATGATTGTTATGATGAATCATATTCTTTATCTTCAGTGGATTCAATGAGTTACAATAGTGATATTGATGATGAAATAAACGAAATTTATAAAAATAGATATATTTCAAATATGGAAGAAAAATTACATCTAGCTCCTAGTAGAGCATGGATGACTATGAATGTTTGCGACAATGCATAAAAAAATAATATAGAGTAATATTAATGGGAGGTGGAATACTACCTGTAGCAATAAAAAATAATAAAATATATTTTTTATTTGGAAAGGAAAATGAATTAGATGATACTCCTGGATGGGCTGATTTTGGAGGAGGAAAAGAAGAAGGTGAAACACCTTTAGAAACTGCAACACGTGAAGGTTCAGAAGAAATAAATGGATTTTTAGGATCAGCAGAAAAGTTAAAAGAAATTGTAAAAAAAAATAAGGTAGTAACAATAAAATTTAAAGAATATACTACTTATATTTTTTTAATGGATTATGATGAAAAACTTCCACATTATTATAAAAATAATTATGAATTTTTCTCTCGTTATTTACCACATGTAAAGCATAAAAAGGATAATGGATTACTTGAAAAGTCAAAAATAAAATGGTTCTCTTATGATGAAGTTAAGAAAGAGAAGAAAGATTTCAGAAGTTTTTATAAAAATATAGTTGATTTGATTATAAAACAAGAAAAATTTATTACAAATAAACTCCGAAAAAAAGGTGATAGTAAGACACGAAGAGAGAAAATTAAAAGAAAATTAAAATCTACTTTAAAAAACAAATAAACATAAATTTATTTAAAGTATAATATGAATTTTTTAGATTTATTATTAGTAGTTACAATAGTATTTTGTGCTTCTTTATTAGTTATGTCTATTATTTATATCTGTATTTATAGTGTAGAGTTGTGTTATAGGAGAAATTCAGCACAAGAAAATTTATTAGAAGAAGAATTATTATCATCTTAATTATTTCAGATTAGTTAATTTGAGAGAAAATAAAAAATAAATGAATATTAATGTCAGTCTTTAATATTCATTTAGAATCAAATTTAGAAGAGGATTTCTCTCAACATCTTACATACAACGCTGAATTAAAAGAGTTATATGGAGAAATCAACACTCCTTTTTCTTTTATTGACAAAATGTTATCTATAATTCCTAGTAATAATTTTTCAAATAAACATTATAAATGGTTAGATGCTGGTTCGGGTCATGGAAATTATAGTTTATGTTTGTATTTTTGTTTATTCAAGTGTCTCAAAGAGGTTATTCCTAATGAAGAAGAGAGAAAAGAACATATAATTAAAAATATGATCTATATGGTTGAATATAACAAGGATAATATTCCATTTTTAAGAGAGAAATTCGGTAATAAAGCGAATATAATAGAAGCGAATTATTTAGAATGGAAAACAGATTTAAAATTTGATTTTATAATTGGTAATCCACCTTATAATTTTAATGGGGTTAAAAAAGTGCCAACAAAAAATAATGTAAATAAAAAAGAAGATGGAAAAACTATATGGTGTGAATTTATTAAACGGAATATCTCTCTATTAAATGAAAATGGTATTATGAATGTACTAATACCTTCTATTTGGATGAAACCTGACAAAGCTGGTATGTATGAATTATTATTAAAATACGATATTTCTAAGTTACATACTTTAAATGCAAATGAAACAAATAAAACATTTGGATTTCATGTTCAAACACCTACATGTTATTTTTTATTAACAAAGAGAGAAAATGAAGGGAAAATAGAATTGTTTGATTCTCTCAAAAATAATTATGAAACATTAATATTGAGAGATAACATGCCAATTCCACTTGATTTTCTCTCTATTGTAAATAAGATTTTAAAAATAACTAATAAATATGGAAAATTAAATGTAATTAAAACCAATTTACCAAAAAAAGACACTCAATTAATTAATCATTTCTCTCCTCTATTTAAATTTGAGAATGTTAAAACTACAAAATTAAATAAGGATAAAGAACCTTATTTGGAAATTAATTACAGTAATGAACCTTTAATGTTTCATGGAGAGCCAAAGTTAATTATGGCTCATAAAATGTATGGTTTTCCTTATCTGGATCAAGAGGGAAAATATGGAATAAGCACGAGAGATAATTATATTATTAAAAATAAATCTATAAAAGAACTCGAATTAATTAAAGAATATCTCTCTAATGAACTAATTTTATTTCTATTTGAGACAACAAGATACCGAATGAGATATCTAGAAAAGTATGTTTTTGAGTTTATACCTGATTTCTCGAAAATACCAGAAGATATATTAAATAACAAATGCATATATGAATTGCTAGATATAAATAAGGAAGAGAAGGAGTTTATTGAGAGATATTACAAGATAAAATATAAATATTTTTAATATAAATATATTTTGTTATGATATATTAATGTTAGAATTATCGTTATTATTTATGGCAGCAGGAAAATCATCTAGATTTGGTGGTCAACCAAAATTATTAGCAAAAGTAGGTAAAAATAATGAAAGTTTATTTGAATTATCAATAATTCAAATAAAAAAACACATCCAAATAAATCATATTCATTTAATAACCAATGAAGAAAATGCTATAGAAATACTATCTGAAGCAAAAAATATAAGATATAAATATGATTTAAATATAGATATCACATCAAATATTCAAATCATACCAAGATTTAGAAATAAACCATGGGGAACTGCTGATGCAGCTTCATCTGCATATAATTATTTAAAAACCCCATTTTTATTATTAAATAGTGATGATTTATATGACGAAATAACTTTTGAAACAATAGCGAAAAATTGCGATAAGTCAAAGAACTATATTATTGGTTATGAGTTAGGTAAAACATTAAAAAATGATAAGAAGGCAAATAGAGGATTTATTGAAATATTTAATAATAGAATATTTAAATTGACAGAAAAGTTAAACATTGAAAGAAAATATTATTCAGAAGAAGAGCTAAAAGATATATTAGTAAGTGTAAATTTATTTTTATTACAGCCTAATGTATTAGAATCTTTATTTACATTAACAGAAAAATTTAAAGAAGATAATGATAGGGACAATGAAATAGAAAGTTTATTACCGGATTTTTTAAATAAATTATTAGTCAATAAAACACTTGATTTAGAATTAATGAAGAGTGAAGGACAATGGAATGGTATTACATTTAAAGAAGATATTAAAGAATTAAAAAATGTACTTTAAAAAAGGAACTGAAAAAAAGACACTATATAAGTTATAAAAAATAAATTAATTTAAATAAATAATATAGTATAGTTATGTTTGATTTTTTAAAATTAGAAAACAGAAAATTACAACGTAGACATCTCGTCAATTTTATAATTAAAATATTAAATAAAACTAATATTTCTAATAAAATTTGGGCTTTTATGATTAAAGCATGGCATTTCACATTTCCTTGGTATTTATTTATTTTTGTATTTATTCCAGGAAATTATAATTTTTGCTTATTTTGTTACCTTTTTCTAGTTTTTTTCTTATTTTTATATATCTATTTACACGGTTGTTTTATATCTCACATAGAATACAAACTATATGATAAAAAATTTGTAAATATTATTGATCCATATTTAGCTTTATTTGGATTCCCTTTTAATAATGAAACTAGATTTTATGGAACTTTTGCTGTTGCATTTGCTTATTTCCTAGTTGTTTCTATTGTTTTATATTTTAGATTTTTTAAAAAAAATTGATATTATTTATCTTTTTTATTCTTTCTCAGATTTATGTCACAATTTTATATTGCTACTACGCGATTTACCAATGAAACTTTCTTTAAAAATCAACAATATAAAGATAAATTAAATATTAATGGAGCTATTTATGGCTCTCCTATGCGTGTTAAAGATACTTTACCTCTTGATTGTAATATATTTGTTATTGAAATGAATAATTCTAAAAATAAAATTGAGGGTATCGGTCTTATTAAAAACTATACACATCATGATAAATATTATAGAATTTATCACGATGAGTCTTATTATCCAGGTACAGTTAAAAAAATACGTTTTAATAAAAATGGGGAAAAAAGTTTTGATATTATTTATCATGACGATGAAACTGAAACAGAAGTTGATGCATGTTTTGTACAACTTAAAACAAAAGAAAAGAGAGATATACTTAAAGGTGATGAAATATTAGTTAATTGTAGAAAACGACCAAATAAAGATTACAATCGCTATGTTTATAAAGGACGAAAAAGAATAGACGTTAATATAATTGATGACCCTTATTTTAAAAAAGTTATTACCGTTCTAGAACAATTACTATTTAAAGGTGCACGACATGTTAAAAGATGTCAAGGTATCAGTCAATTACCTAAATGGATTATTCAAAATAAACATAATTTCGATTTTACAAAATGTTTCAATAATATGTTTAATAAATATTTAAAATAAATTAGTTAATATATAATAATATGTCCAGTTCTTCTAGTTCTATGGATTTAAATATTGATGACTATACACAAGATGATTTATTAGCATTGTTCGATTTATCTGACAATGATAATGTTACATATGATGATATTATTAATGCATCAACACCTCTTATTAATAGATATACATCTGAAGATAACTACGATTATGCTAATTTTTTTCAACAAGCACAAAATCAATTATTAGAAGATTTAGATTATGAGTCTGATAATGATGAATCTAATATTCAAAATAATGATACATCACAAATGGGTAACTTATACTCTAATGAATATCCTTCTCAACAACAAACTGACCCTAACCAATCTAATAAAACTACAGACCGAACACAACAAGTTAGTATATTTAATCAAGATGATAATTATGTTATGAATAAAAATCAATTAGGTGTTAGTAACACTTACCAACTACCAGTAGCACAAGGACAATTAAATCCTAATTTAAAAAATACAAATACACGTCTTATCAATATTGATTCTCAATATAGAGAAACTATTATTCCATTTGATCCTAATCCTGATGGACCATCTTCCGCAACCAATTTTACACTTGATTTAACTGACATCTTAAATAATACTATTAGTTTAGAACTTACTGCATTCCAAATCCCTTATACATGGTATCTAATTGATTCTAGTTATCAAGCTAATAATTGTTTTTTTGTAGATACTTCTATGATTTCTATTGCTAGTGGAAATTATTCCAATGATGAACTTATTGCAACTATTAAAACATCATTACAGTTAGATTTCCCAGATCTAGATATCTCATATAATAGTAACTCTGGAAAAACAATTTTTACTAATTCTTCCTCTCCCTCTTCTTCTACTCATACAATCACTTTTTTTGATCCTTCTGGTATTCTTACATGTAATTCTACTTGTGGAATTACACCTAAATTTAATAATAATTTAGGTTGGATTTTAGGTTTTAGAGGTAATGTTAGTTACCCTCCAGCTGAAGCAGCTACTAACCCTTTATATGGACAACTTGTCTATGATATACCAATAGGTTCTACACTAACATCTGAAGCATTTTTAGATACATTTGGGTCTAAATATTTTTGTTTAATGTTAGATGATTATAACCAAAATCATCTTAATAAAGGGTTAGTCGGTATTACACCAACACAAAAATATGCTGAAATTCCATCCTATTGGAATACTGATTTACAAATTGCCCCTGATTGTCAGCCTCCTACTTTTCAGCAAACAAAAGCACCTTCTTATATTCAAAACTCGCCTAGAAAATTAACTCAAGCACAACTTTATACTCTTAACCAAACAACACAAGCTAGAGTTTCAACTAATAAAAATATGTTAACAGCACCAAATACTACAGATATACTAGCATTAATACCTTTAAGATTAGCCAATAATTTGTCCCCTGGACAACAAATTATTGATGATTTTAATTTAGATGAAGCTAAAAGAATTTATTTTGGACCAGTTGATATCGAAAGATTAAGAGTTAGATTAATTAACGATAAAGGTTATACTGTAAATTTAAATGGTAATGATTGGAGTTTTACTCTTACTGCAACTACATTATATCAATATTAATTTGTATCTCTACCTATAAATTTGTAGCCAGGTACATAACCATTCCATATAATACCGTTTGATATATCTTTTATCCAATTTTCATCACATTTTAATGACAAATGTGTCGCTGGATATATTACTGGACTTATTATTCCATTTTGTAACCCTAAATACCTTTCTGCATACTTTTTGTAAAATCTAGATTGATAAGTTACATGTTGTAAATAACTTAATGCATCAAGTTTATAACAATTTGCATCGCTACTACTAGATGCAATTTCTATTGGATAAAAAAGTGTGGATAGTGGATCTACATAAATTCCTCCCGCTTGATTATTACTACCATCAGTAAATT
>Ga0206677_10004638_pt1 | contig 11126 bp, 6 predicted proteins | sample M130m12015metaG_FD_155475 | JGI IMG/M metagenome (GOLD analysis project Ga0206677, IMG submission 155475) | Ammonia-oxidizing marine archaeal communities from Monterey Bay, California, United States - M1 30m 12015 | ecosystem: Environmental > Aquatic > Marine > Intertidal zone | place: USA... | reverse complement strand
TCGCTTTCGCTTGGCTCAGTATTTATTAAGTCAGGGGCGGGTTGATGATGTCGAGCAGTTGCTGCGCGATATCGTTGATACAGACCCTGGCGACGCATCTACACGATTGGCATTGGTGCAGTTTTTAGCCAATGTTCGTGGTCAGGAAGTTGCCGAGCAGACGTTGCTGCAGTTCGTAAATGACCTGCCTGAAAACTATGAGCTTCAGTTGGCATTGGCTCGCCTTTACGAGGCAACTGATAATCTCGACATGGCAAGGCAAACCTACACAAACATTGCAGCAGCAGCAGAGAACGACGACATCGGTTTGACGGCGCGCAATCAGTTGGCCCGTATGCTAATTCAAGACGGTAATGTTGATGAGGGGCGTGAGTACATCAATGAGATTTTAGCTGTTGATTCAACCAATATTGAAGCGTTAATGATGCATGGCGGATTGGCTCTGGTTGATGGTGAGTACCGCGATGCTATTAATGATTTTCGAAATGTCTTACGCAAAGAACCATCCCAAGAGCGCGCGCATTATTTGTTGGCAAGAACGCATTTGCAGGCAGGCGATAGGGTGCTGGCTAAGGACGCATACCGTCGGGTCTTGGAGCTTAATCCTGACAATGGGATTGCCACTATGGAGCTGGCACAGATTTTATTTGCCGATCAGCAATTTGCCGCGGCCGAATCTTTGCTTCGCAGTCGTTTGTTGGTTGCTCCGGGTGATGTGCGTGCATCGCAGATGCTAATAGGCCTGTTGGTCAACGATAATCAATACGTGAATGCTGAAGCTGAAGCGAGACGGTTACTCTCGGTTACTGATGAGAGTGCGATGGCTGATTATTTGCTGGGTAGCGTGCTGCAGATTCAAGGCAAATCGGAGCCCGCAATGGAGTACCTCACCAAGGCGCTTGATAAAGCCCCGGAGTCGCCAGAGGCTCTGCAGGGCTATGTCACAGGTCTTAAAGAGACCCAAGGTCAGGTCGCGGCAGAGCGTTATTTGAAGGCTCATGTGGAGAAATACCCCGAACAGTTACATGCCATCGCGTTGCTAAGCCAGGTTCAGGCGGGCCTAGGAGACACTCAGGGTGCGGGGCAGACGTTGCAGGCTGCGCTCGAGAAGAATGAAGCCTGGTTGCCAGCGTACACCGGTCTTGCGAGCATGCAGGCGGGGGATATTAGTAAGCAGATCGAGATTTTTGAAGAGGGCATGCAGGCTATTCCTGGTAATCAGCAGCTTGGGTTGCTGTTGGGGACAGCTTACGAGCGTGAAGGCCGGATCGATGATGCCATTGAGATGTATGAGGCCTTGTTGGCACAGAATCCCGATCTGCCTGCAGTGGTCAATAATCTGGCTGCATTGATTGCAGACTTTCGTCAGGATCCGGCAAGTCTTAAGCGGGCGATGACGTTGGTTGAAGAGCAAAAAATGGCAGAAACGGAGAACCCTGCATTCCTAGACACTGTCGGTTGGTTGCACTACCGCCTTGGTAACTACAAAGAGGCGCTTCCATACCTTCAGCAGGCTGTTGCCGCAGCCGGACAGGTTCCAGTGCTGCGCTATCATTTGGGCATGGCCTATCTTGCATTGGGCAACAAGGCGGGTGCCCAGGAGGAGCTGAGTATTGCTGTGAGCAAAGCAACCAGTGATTTTACCGGCATAGAAGATGCTCGCAGCACCCTTGAAAATATCAATAATCCTTAGGTGTTTATATCAGTCCCTGCTGCAGACCCACATCGGGGCTGTTTCTTCCAGCCATTGGTCAGTGGCAAATCAAAGTGAAATTACTCGGTCGATACTGAGTAATATGGTGATGGCTGCTGCCAGGCGTTAGCCGCGAGCAGCGGGTGACTTTGCCTTATATAATGGATCGTTTGCTACCCTTACTGTATCCCGATTAAGTTTTTCGCCGCTGGTATTGCTGTCTTAAAGCCAGAGAGCCGCCTTTGTCGGTGCCTTGTTACGCGCTGATCCGATCAATCTAATAGAGAAAGAACTATGAATGAGTCGACATCCAGCACTTTGGCCCCCAATTTGCTAGAACAGCTGGAGGCCCTGCTAGGCGCAGAGAACGTATTGTCTGATGAAGCCTCGAGGCGTTTTTATTCCACAGACGTTTATCGGGAAGCAAAGTCTCTTGCGGCAGTGGTGGCGCGACCTGCGGATGTTGATCAGTTGCAGGAATTGGTAAAGCTCTGCGGCCAGCATTTGGCCCCTATGGTGGTTCGTGGTGGTGGTGCTTCATACACCGATGGTTATCTTCCTGTGCGAGAAGGAACCGTCAGTATTGATACTTCTCGTATGAAGCTAATCGACATTAATGCCGATGATATGTTTGTTACTGTGGATGCTGGTGTTACTTGGGAAGAGATGAACACAGCACTAAAGAAGCAGGGGCTGCGCACGCCCATGTGGGGCCCGTTTTCGGGTCTGGCTGCTACGGTGGCCGGATCGATGTCGCATTACGCAGTAAACTACGGTTCGGGTACTTATGGTATTTCTGCGGAAACTCTGACTGGCATGGATGTTGTTCTGGCCAGTGGAGAGTTGTTGTCGACTGGCTCTGGCGGAGGTATCAACGCCAACGCTTTTTATCGCTACTACGGACCTGACCTTACCGGCTTATTCGTTGGCGAGGCAGGCGTATTGGGTGTGAAAGCGCGCATGAGTCTAAGGCTTATCAAGCGGCCAGAGGGTTTTGCAGCGGCCTCGTTTGGTTTTCCCGATGGTGAGAGCGCATTGAGCGCGATGATTGAAATTGCTCGTTTGGGGGTGGTGGCGCAGAGCTTTGGCCTGGACCCGCGTCAGCAGAAAACCGCACTCACCCGCATGGAATCGGCCAATCCGTTTGAGGCGGTAAAGTCGGTGTTCCTCTCGGCGAAAAACCCGCTGGACGGTGCGGTGCAGGTTGCCCGTATGGGCTTGGCCGGTCGTAATTTTTTGAAGAAAGCGAATTACTCCGCGCATTTCAGTTGCGAAGGTGTGAGTGATGCGGAAGCAAAGGCGAAACTTGCGGCAGTGCGTGCTGTTGGCCGTCGTTATGGCGCCGAGGTGGCCAATTCTATTCCTACTTATTTCAATGCCGAGCCTTTTATGCCGTTATTGCCTATTCTTGGTCCTAATGGTGAGTTATGGAAGCCTACCCATGGTGTGTTGCCATTATCCAAAGTCATAAAGCATCATCGTGAGTTTGAAGCATTAAAGGATGAATATCGCGACCGCATGCAAAAACATCGCGTGCAACTCACCCGGATGCTTATGGCCTTTAGCACGAACGCGTTTATTTATGAGCCTACATTTTTGTGGGAAGACGCGCGCAGCGTTTATCATGAGCGTGAGTATCCGGCCGAACTTCTTGCCAGCGTGCCTGTGCATCCCGAAAATCCGGAAGGTCGTGCATTGGTCAAGGAGATCAAGGGGCGAATTCAGGAGCTTTGCACCCAGAACGGAGCAATCCATATGCAAATAGGCAAGGACTATCCCTACTTACAGACCCGTAAACCCAACACGGCAGCTTTGGTGAAAGACCTGAAGCAGACTCTGGACCCCGATGGGTTGATGAATCCGGGTGCTCTCGGACTGTAACAGCGCTGCAATGACAGGGAAAACATCTTGGTGGCTGGTATTGGCCGCGCTCACCGTAATGTGGGGCTCCTCCTATCTGTTGGTTGAGTTCGCATTGTTGGGGTTTATGCCATCGCAATTGGCGGCAATCCGTATTTCTCTTGCTGCAGTATTGCTGGGAGTGCTCCTGCTATTTACCCGTGTCAGCCTTCCTCGCAGTCGCCGAAGTTGGGCATACCTGACTGCAATAGCCGTTATCGGCAATTGCCTCCCGTTCACTCTTATCGCATGGGGTCAGCAGCAGGTTGAGTCGGGCTTGGCGGGAATTTTGGTGGCGGTGACGCCCCTGTGTGTCGTTGGGCTGGGACATATCTTTTTACCGGACGGCCGATTGAAACCATCACAAATGCTGGGTTTCGCTATCGGGTTTGCCGGTGTCGTTATTCTCATGGGTCCCGAGTCTTTGCTGGCGTTGGGCGGAGACCTCACTCAGCTATTATCGCAATTGGCAATTCTTGGTGCCGCCTTTTGCTATGCCCTTGCCACTGTATTGACGGCGCGAATGCCTGCAGTCAAGCCTCTGGTGGCATCAGCAATCGTTATGTGGATAGCAGCTGTGCTGATGCTTCCGGTGACTTTGACGACAGTGCCACAACTCATAAGCGCTCCTGTTAAAGCCCTCCTCGCCCTGCTATTGCTTGGCATAATGGGTACCGCCTTAACTTCGATGCTTTATTTTTGGCTCGTGGCTCGTGCCGGAGCCCGATTTACATCATTGTTCAATTATCTGGTTCCGATGTGGGCGGTATCTTTGGGTATAGTAGTGCTGAATGAGCAGATGAGATTAGCGAGCTTTGCCGCTCTGACGCTCATCATTGGCGGCGTACTGCTGACTCAAATGCAGTCCGGCAAAGCAGCCGACTGACTGTTATAATCTCGCCCGCAAAACAGTGCCGGATACACACGCAATGAAAGAAGAAACGACATCAGCTGGAAAAGACTTTATCCGTCAGATTATCGATGCTGACCTCAAATCGGGTAAGTGCTCTGACGGCATTATTACGCGATTTCCCCCTGAGCCTAATGGCTATTTGCATATCGGGCACGCGAAGTCTATGTGCCTTAACTTCGGTATTGCTGCTGAGTATAACGGCTCATGTATTCTGCGCTTCGATGATACGAACCCTGTTAAAGAAGATCAGAAATTCGTTGACTCCATTATTCGAGATATCCGCTGGCTGGGCTTTGACTCCGAGAGTCGACTGACGCATGCATCAGATTACTTCGAAAAATTTTACGACTGCGCTGTTACCTTGGTTAAAGATGGTAAGGCTTATGTTGATAGTCTAAGCGCTGAAGAGATTCGTGAGTTACGCGGTACTCTCACCGAGCCAGGCAAGCCAAGTCCATACCGTGAGCGCAGTATCGCAGAGAACCTGGACCTGTTTGCGCGCATGAAATCTAATGAGTTTTCTGATGGCGAGCATATTCTTCGGGCAAAAATTGATATGGCATCACCCAATATCAATTTACGTGATCCGGCTATATATCGAATTCGTAAGGTTGCTCACCAACGTACAGGCGATAACTGGTGCATTTATCCGATGTATGATTTTGCTCATGCCGCTACAGATGCCCTTGAATCCATAACGCATTCTTTGTGCACGCTCGAGTTCGAAGATCATCGTCCGTTGTATGACTGGGTCATTCAAAATCTCAATTTACCTTCCGAACCGCATCAATATGAGTTCTCGCGGCTGAACCTGGCTTACACAATTACTAGCAAGCGCAAGCTTGCAACCTTAGTTGATGAGCGGAAGGTTGTTGGCTGGGATGATCCACGAATGCCTACTATTGCTGGTATGCGTCGACGCGGGTATCCGGCGCCGGCAATCAGAGACTTTTGTGGCCGCATTGGCATAACAAAAAAAGAAAATATTATCGAGATGGGCGTTTTGGAAAATTCGGTGCGGGAGCACCTGAATCCTATCGCTCACCGGGTGTTAGCTGTATTGAAGCCTCTGAAGGTTGTTATAACTAATTATCCGGAAGGTCAGGAAGAGGTTCTGATTGCTGATAATCATCCGATGGACTCCGAGGCTGGGCAGCGTGAATTGCCATTTTCGCGTGAGATCTATGTTGAGCAGACTGACTTCATGGAGGAGGCACCACGTAAGTTTTTCCGTCTGAAGCCCGGCGGCGAAGTGCGATTGCGCTATGCTTACATTATTCGTTGCGATGAAGTTATTAAGAACGCAGCGGGCGAGGTTACCGAGTTGCATTGCAGTTATGACCCTGCTACCAAGAGCGGTATGCCAGATGCTAATCGTAAGGTAAAGGGTACGATTCACTGGGTCAGTTGCGATAAATCTTTACCAGCAGAAGTTCGCCTTTATGATCGACTGTTTTCCGTCGCCAGACCAGGCGGCGGTGACACCGATTTTCTGGAACACCTCAACCCTGAATCATTGGAAGTATTGCATGGTGCTCGTGTTGAGCCCTCAGTAAAAGGCATCAGTACTGATGTGCCTGTTCAATTTGAGCGCAACGGATATTTCGTTGCTGATTCTGAGAACAGCAGCTCGGAACAATTGGTGATTAATCGGGTTATTACCTTGCGTGACTCTTGGCTGAAGCAAGAAAAGGCCGATAGGGCCTAAATTTTTTGGGGAATTAGCGTTCAGTAATGCTGAGCGGAGCTCCTAAACCTAAGCTCAGGAACTGAGCAGCGTTGCCCTCTGCGCGCGCTATTTCAAGCATGCCGAACGAGTTAATTAATGCGAGCAGTTCTCCGGGTTGGCTGCGTCCATAGGTGTCTTGCAGAAGCAGATTGCGTCCGCCGCAGTTGATTGTCGGCTGATTGAGTTCGCTGAGTGCTGTGCGGCTGACATTACTGATGAGATTGCCGAAGCTATCAACAGCAACAATGGTGCCCTGCAGACGCGAACCCAGTTTCTCAGGGCCTTCAACCAATGAAGGCACAATGTCGCGAGTACTTGAACCCATGGCATTTACGCCAATCCGTCCGGAAGCAATTTCTGCGGCCAACGGTGCGAATACATCGCGCCCGTGAAAAGTAGCGCTGATCTTTCCCGGATTAAGTGATTGCAGAATCGCTTCGTTCAGACGATAGCAGGGCGTATCGGCTCGTGCGCCGATAACGTCTGAAAGTATGCCATTGTCTGGAGCCAGAAAAACATGCCCATCAAGTTCGCAGCCGAGGATGTCACGTTCCGTGCCAACGCTGGGATCTACTACAGCCACATGTACCGTGCCAGTGGGAAAGTTCCGATATGAGTGTGCCAGCCAGAATCCTGCTTCGGCGGGCCAATGAGCCTGAACTTCGTGGGTGAGATCCACAATGGTCGCAGTCGGAAGCCGACTAAGGATGACACCCTTCATAACACCAACAAAAGGGCCTTTATGACCGAAATCAGTGGTTAAGGTGATAATCGCTTGGCTCATCGATAGCTCGCAGTTGAAGACGTTAGTGGGTCGACCTGGCATCATTTGCGCCCGGACCATTCTTCCAGCTGCACGCCCAGTAGATGAATGGAGTATCTATCGCAGCAATACCCAGTTTAAAGACATACTTTACTGCACCGAGCGCGAGTGCGGTCTCAAGATCAACGAGACCCCACCATACTACGAGAGAGTAGATCAGAGTATCGATAGTTTGCGACAGCATTGTCGATACATTATTGCGCAGCCACAAATACTTGCCCTTTGTTTTCTTTTTAAGTTTGTGGAAGATGTAAACATCAAACCTCTGGCTGATTAGGTATGCCAGCAGTGAACCAAATACAAATCGTGGTGTGAAGTCAACAATCGTTATAAAGGCATCTTGCACTTCTCTTGAAAAAACCGCCGTAGCAGGTTTTGTTGAGGGCTGAAACAGCAATGAGATACTTAGCATCAGCAAAACAATAATGCTGATGAAGAAACCAATCATTACTGCCCGGTTGGCTTCCGCTTGACCCCATCGTTCGTTTAATAGGTCGGTTGCGAAAAAAATACCAGAATAAAAGATGATACCCAGTGTCGTCTGGAAGCCGAAGATGGTGGTGATCTTTGGCCCCTGAAGATTCGCTAGCAAAATGGCTAGTACGATACACGCAATCAATCCTTCACGACCGAACAGCCGGTATATGACGACAGTAAAGGTAAGGTCTAAGCAGAGCGTTATCAGCCAAAGGAGGTTCTGATGATCGATGAAATACTGTTGTACAAATTCTGGAAACATTGCGGCAGCTTACCCTCTACAGAGCTTGATTAGAAACAAGTAGGCCGAAAAAGACAGGCTGCATTTGCTGCCGATCAGATTGCTTCGGTAGCGTTATCAGCCGCTGCATTCCTGCTCTGTCGGCGCTTGCGGAAGTGGGCAGCAACATTGGCCTGAATCATTAGCAGGGCTGGCGTTAGCAGCAACGTTAGAATAGTTGCAAAAAGCAGCCCACCAACAATCGACGATGCCATTTGTTTCCACCACTGTGTGCTCGGCCCGCCGAAGTATATATCGCGATTGATCAAGTCGACATTCAGTGCAATAGCCATGGGGATTAGCCCTAGAATTGTCGTGATAGTGGTTAGCATGACGGGGCGCAAACGCTGAGCACAGGTCCGCATAATAGCTTCTTTGACGTCAGCAGTTTGTTTTCTGACACTATTGAATGTGTCGATAAGCACAATATTGTTGTTGACCACAATGCCAGCGAGTGCGATGGCGCCGATTCCGCAGTTAACCAAACTGAATACCTGATTGGTCATGAGCAGACCTAACAACACACCACCGGTGGAGAAGACCACTGCAGTCAGAATGAGCAGACATTGAAAGAGGTTGTTGAATTGCGTCACTAGAATAATAGCCATCAGAGTTAATGCCATGATGAAGGCCTTGGTAAGAAACGCGATCGTTTCGGCCTCATCACGAGCTCCGCCTTTGAAGCGTAACTGAACTTGATCTTGATTTAGGTCAAGCTTTTCAATACGTTGCTGTAACTCATCCAGTACGGGTGCAAGTAAGACGCCATCATCCAGGTCAGACTGCACCAACAGCGTCCGTTTTCGGTCTGTGCGCATAATTGTGCGGGTCGCATCCTGCGGTTCGTAAGTCACAAAGGTGCTGATAGGCACGTTGCCGTTGCCGGTAGGGATTCTCAGTTCGCCGAGGCGTTGCAGGCTTCGCTCATTCGCAGGGAAGCGGACCCTGATATCCATCTCTTCATCAGCATCGTCAGGGCGATACTCCGCGACTTTAATACCATTGGTCACCAGCTGGATTATGCTGCCGACGAGTGAGACATCGGCGTTGAACTTTGCGGCTTCCGCACGATTCACTTTGAGCTGCCATTCAATGCCGGGTAATGGGCGAGTATCTTCGGCATTAATGACGCCGGGAATGGTTTCAAGCTCCTGGCGCAGTCGATTGGCGGTATCACGGAGTATATTCATGTCTTCGGCAGCCACTTCAATATCTATCGGCTTTCCTGTGTTGGGTGTAGGCCCTTGCAGTCGCACTTCCACCACAATGCCTGCTATATCCTTGGTTCGGTTTTGGATATCTGCGGCAATTTCCTTGGCTGGACGACGGGTGCGCCAGTTGGCAAAGTTAAGCCGGATTGCGCCAATCATGTCAGGCGAAGAGCCGCGGGCCATCTTTCCACTTTTAACATAGAGATGTTCGATACCATCCACATCCAGCACGCGTTCTTCGACCAGACGGACTAAGTCATCTTTTTCTTTTGCTGAAAGATCACCCCGAGCGCGAATGTCGATACTGCCATTGGTCGGATCAATGTACGGAAACATGTTAATGCCGTTACCGAATGTACCGTAGGCCCAATAGATGGTAATTAACAGGGTTGTGATGATCCCAAGCGTCTTGGTGGGATGATTAAGGCTCGATTTTAGCACCTTGAGGTACTTGCCTGTGGATCCGGAAATCTTGTTCAGGTCGCCAGATTCCGCCGCAATCAGGTCGCTGCGGATTTGCTCATTAAAAAGGCCAGGCCTACCGAAGATAGTCCCCAGAGTTGGCACAAATAATAGCGCCATCGCGAGCGATGAGGTGAGCACAAAAATAAGTGTAATGGGCATGAACTTAAGGAAGCTGCCGGTAAGTCCAGGCCAAAATACCAAAGGAACGAACGCTGCCAGGGTTGTCGCTGTAGAGGCGATAATCGGCCAGGCCATGCGTTTTGCAGCCGCTGCATAGGCTTGGCTGCGATGCACGCCTTCGGCCATTTTCCGGTCGGCAAGTTCGGTAACCACAATGGCGCCGTCAACCAGCATACCCACAGCAATAATCATCGCGAATAACACCACCATATTTATGGTTTGGCCCGTGGCATTAAGTAGAATAAACGCGGCACAGAATGACCCTGGAATGGATAACCCCACCAGCAGTGCATTTTGCAGTCCCAGAATGCCGATAAGCACGATGAACACCAAGACTACGGCAGTGGCCACATTATTCATTAGTGTCGAGATGTTGCGCTCGATATAGTATGACTTATCTCGCGTGAAGGTTGCTTCAACACCGGGGGGCCATAATGGGGACGACTCAGTCACAATCTCCCTGACAATACGGGCAGTATTCAGCATGTTGTCCCCGTTGCGAGCGACAATCTCGAGTGCTACCGCAGCCTGACCATTTAGCCGAGCCTGACTTTCGCGATCTTTGAACGTGCGTTTGACAACGGCAAGGTCACGAAAATGGACGACGTTACCGCGGTCCACTTTAATCGGCAGGTTAAGCACGTCTTCAGGGCTTTCAATAACACCCGGAACCTTTACGGCAAATCTACCCTGATCACTTTGCAGTGCGCCTGCTGCGATTAATCGGTTGTTGCTCTCAACGAAATTCAATATGTCGGCGGGAGAGAGGTCATAGCTCTCCATAGTTAATGGATCAATGGTGATTTCGAGTAACTCTTCACGAGAACCCACAATATTGACTTCCATAACGCCGGTAAGGCCTTCGACTTGCTCCTTGAGCTTTTCAGCAACGGCTTGCAGGGTTCGTTCCGGCGCATCACCATTGAGTAACAGCACCATCATAGGGTCAAACTTCGAAAATTTAACTTCAAAAACTCGAGGCTCATCTGCGTCGGCGGGCAGTTTTGATTTAGCGAGGTCAACCCGCTCACGAACATCAATTAGCGCCTTTGCCACATCAACGGTAGGTTCAAATTCTAATGTCACGCTGGCGCTATTCTCGCCTGCAGACGAGATCATTTCTTTCATGCCATCGACATCACGCAGTTCCTGCTCCATTGGTCGTGCGAGCAATCGTTCGGCATCTTCCGGCGAAACGCCTTCAAGAAATATTTGTACGTAGATGTAAGGGAACGAGACATCAGGCTCAGCCTCTTTGGGGATCGAGTAATAGGAGCTAACACCAGCAATAATAATTGCAATGAATGCAATCATCATCGTACGGCTTCGACCTATTACAGCATCAATGATTGCATTCATTGAGGCGCCTCCAGCGTATTGCGAATTCCCGAGGCCATTGCGGTATCGGCGGTCATGGAAACCGAATCGACCTGCTGCCCTTGAGCCACATAGCCCT
>Ga0206677_10004632_pt1 | contig 11133 bp, 8 predicted proteins | sample M130m12015metaG_FD_155475 | JGI IMG/M metagenome (GOLD analysis project Ga0206677, IMG submission 155475) | Ammonia-oxidizing marine archaeal communities from Monterey Bay, California, United States - M1 30m 12015 | ecosystem: Environmental > Aquatic > Marine > Intertidal zone | place: USA... | reverse complement strand
TATCTTTGATGTAACTGATGAAGGAAATGACAACATTCACTTGTTGAAACTTTCTTGGGATAATCAACTTAAGTGGTTCTACCAAAATGGTACTATGGACTACATGGGAAGAACTCAAGGGTTTGCTTCTACTGGTCAGTTTAATGGATATAGAGTATATATGACTCAGACCATGCCAGCTATATGGGTTAAGGATCCAACCAAAGTTCTTAAAATTGTAATGAGAAACCCTGTAACAGGAGGCTCATTCTAAGAACTATAATTAAAGGGGAGGGGCTAATACCTCCTCCCTTTTTATTTTTAACCTTTAAAATATAACTAATCATGGCACTAGATATTAAAAGACAAAATAAAACATATGAGTTTTCAAATTCAAGTGTTTCAAAAATACTTGCTTCTAAAGCTGTTGGTAAAGACATCTTAGCTAGAGACCATGCAGATAATGCAGCAGCAATTGCTGCAGGTTTAGCAAAAGGTGATATATATCACACTACAGGAGCTTTGAAGATAGTTGTTTAAAAGTCAAAAAACTTTAGCAAGGGTAAAACCTTGCTTTAGAAATTAGTAATAATAAATGTACATAATTATGTACTTTTGACTGTGAATAATAATTATTAATTTAAAACCAAAAAAAAATGAGTGAGTACACTATTGTAGAAAAGTATCAGCAGGAGAAAAAACAATCTGTTGCAGTGCGTCCATTTTTTAATCCTAATAAAGAAAATATGGGATTAGAACAATATGGATTGGCATTACATGATGGAGTATACCATGAAGAATCATTAGCATGTCTTGAGATGAATGGAGTAAAAAGATATGTTACTGGTTTAAATGAATTTGCACCTGAAGTAAAAATGTTAGCACCTAAGGAGAAAAAAGCAAAGATTAAAGAAATTAGAACAGTAGTTGCAGAATTAGAAGCATCTCTTGCAGCTAATGTAGTTGATCCAGAAGACAAAGATTTTTGGAACAACTTAACTATTATGAGTCCTAATAATGATAAATTTTGGGATAAGATTAGTTTAAGATGTGGTAATGATCCAGTATTCTTAGATCCAGAATTAGATCCATATGATAGAATTAAACTATATGCTATTAAAGCAGGTGGTTTTTCTATAGTAGCAAAGTCACTAAAAGATGCTAAAGTAAACTCTAAAGGAGTTAAGTTTTATTTAGATACGTTAGAAGAAACGTTAACTACTAGAACTGAACTTAGTAAAATAAGAAATAGAGCATTAGTAGAACTACAAAAAATGTATGATGGTAATGCAACAAAGCTTATGTATGTAGCTAAAATCTGTGATTCAAATAGTACACAGTATAGTAAGTCTACTCCTAATGATGTTATGTATGAAAATATGGATGACTATATTCAAGGTCATGGATCTGAAGGTAATAAGAAAAAAGCAGCACAAAACTTTTTAGATGTTTCTACATTAAGCATGGAGGAAATAAAAATAAGAGCACTTGTTAAAGACTGTTTATTTTATAGATTCTTACTGACTAAAGCAGGTGGATGGATTGAGCCAATGGATAGTGGTATTAGAATGGGTAAAAGACCATCTGAATGTTTAGACTTTTTAATGGATCCTAAAAATGAAGAGAGTTTATTATCTCTAATGGATAAAGTTGAACCATATTGGAATGCTTAAAAATAATTAAAAATGGAAAATAATACATTACTCATAAAACTTAAGCAAAGGCTGAATAAGCTTGATAGCCAAGACTATGATAATATAGAATGTTGGCAGTTTGTTGAGGCTTTCAATAAATCACAAGTTGAGTGGTGTAGAAGAAACTTACATGGTGGTAATATGTATCAGGAAGGTGATGAGTTATCCAAAAGAAGAGTGGATGACTTGCAACCTCTCCTAATTGAATTATCACTTACAGGTAATGTTTTTCCAGATTATTTTGAAACAGACAACTTTCCAGTTAATACTTATTTAGAATTTAAGAAAGTTACTACACAAGCAAAAGATGATTGTTGTACTCCAAGATCAATGACAGTATATTTAGCTGAAGAAGCTAATGTTAATTTAATCATGAGAGATCCACTAAAGAATCCAGATTTTGAATGGGGAGAAACTTTTTGTACAATGCTTGATAACAGGATAAGAATATACAAAAGAGATTTTGATATAGTTAATCCTGTATTAACTTATTATAGACAACCCACATTGATACAAGTAGAAGGCTGTACAGATCCATACACTGGTAATATTAGCTTGAATAATGTTATATGTGAGTTTAAAGATGATTTAGTAGAAGTAATCCTTGATGATACTGCAGCATTGATTGCAGGTGATATAGAAAACATGTATCAGCAACAAAGAGGACTACAGGCTGCTGAAAGAAATAATTAATATATTGTTTATCTAATAGAAAATGATTATATTATTATAGTAACACTGATGTTACAAGCAGAGTAAACTGTTTAAATCTTTTTTTATAACCAGTGGGGGTAATGGTCCTCACACAAAACAACAAATTATGGCTTATTTTAATCATGCGTTTAATAAAACGTTTGTTGTGTCTTCAGTAGAAAAGCAAGCAGGAACTGCTACAAGTGCTTTGACAGCTGGTGAATTAGCATTAGTTGGTGGAAGTGACTGGAAATCAGTTGCTATACCAGGTGGTGCTGCTGCTCCGGCTACATTGACTGCTGGTGAACTAGCGTACATTGTACAAGGTTCATTTTATACTAAAGATACAATTGGTAACAACCCAGGACATGGGGGTTACAAAGAATCAGTAAAATCTAAAGGGATTAACCCAAGATATCTTACTAGAATGTGGGCAGCAAACTGTCTTACTGCATCACAAGCAACTGCTAAATTATGTTTAGCATCTGATTGTGCTCCTTGTGGTAAAACACAGTTTATGAGAATTGATGTAAAAGGTTCTCCTGCACTTAGATTTTTAAATCACAATGCATATGCAATTGCTGACTCAGCAAATGTATGTTGTGTTGAAGGGCAAGAATATATTGACCCAGCTTTAATCATTGCTAATATGGCTCAAATGGCTTTAGGTGATCCACTTATCAAACCATTTGTTGCTGAAGCTGATTTAGATGGTGTTAAAGCTTCTACATTATCAGCTGGTGGTGCAAGCTACCAAGTTAAAGCAGATGTGGCAACTTCAGGTAGTTCAACTGGAACAGGAGCTAGAATTAACATTGTATCTTTAGGTGTAAGTGATGCTATTGCTACTTACTCTATTGCTAATTCAGGTAAAGGCTATGTAGCTGGAGATGTATTAGCTGTAGATGGTGGTGACGGAAATGGTGCAATCTTAGTAGATTCAGTTTCTGCTGGTGGTGTTGTTGTAACAACTACTACTGCTGGTGTTTCTACTGAAGAAGTTTATACTATTGCTGAAGTAGTTGATGGAACATATGTTGCTTCAACAGATCCTCACGGAGCTACTAAAGTTTCTGCATGTGTAGAATTCCAAGGTGCATACGTTGATACTGTATTTGGTAACTGTTCTTTTGACACAAGAGATCATTTCAATGCTGAGCCTGTAGAGATCATTGTATCTTTATTAGATGAAACAGGTAACCCTTGTAATGATTGTGGCGTAGCTTCAGCTACACCAGGTTCAATGCAACAAACTAAAGGTGAAGAAGTAATCAGAGAATTGATTATGTCTGAGAGATACCGTCAGTCTCCTTATAACCAAGGAAATGCTGATAGTGCTAGAATCAGAGAGATTGAGTTATCTGATGAGCTTTTAGCTGCAGTTGACAGAACATCAACATACAGAGCTTATTACGTACAACATTCTGTGCCAAGATTCAACAATCCATCAGGAGTGTTTGATAATGACCAGTATCAGTATAAGATCTATGTTAAATGTGATGATACAGCTTCACAAGTTGCTATGGAGGATTTCCTTCAAGGATTACAAGCATGGGCTAAAGACAATGGTAATAACTTACCTATTGAGGAAAATGCTGTTTGGTAATAATTAAAATTATCAAGTAATATATTAGAGCAGGGGAGAAATCTCCTGCTCTTTTATTTTTTATATGTTCTATTTTTTTTGTATATTATCTATATAGTATCATTTATTAATAGAATACAAAATGGCAGACAGACATATATTAAGTTTAGAAATACCTACAGTATCTAACTGTAATTTACTTTGCATAAAAGATACAAGTCAATATTCAAAGGATTTAGCAGTTGATTGTGAAGAGTTATTAATTACTTTACCTGGCTATTCTGTACCTGTTTTAATTAAGGTTGATAAAGATTTTGACATGTGTTTAACAGCATGTACACTTGCTTTGCAAACCACGGATTGTGGATCAAAACAAGAAAATATACCTGATGGTATATACATCATAAGATACAGTGTATCACCTAATTCAAAGGTATACGTAGAATACAATCATCTTAGAGTTACACAATTACTTGGACAATACTATGAAGTATTGTGTGATCTAGATGTGCAACCCTGTCAACCAGATTCTGAAAAACAAGAATTATTAGCTGAAATGAGTTATATAAAAACAATGATTGATGCTGCTGTTTCAAATGCAGAATATTGTCAATCTACAACTCAAGCTATGCAAATATATAATTATGCAAAAGCCAGATTAAATAAGATTACTTGTCCAACTGGAAATTGTGGATCAGCAAAGAGAGGAATGTATTACGTATAAAACCAAAGAATTATGAATAACTGTTCAGTATGTGGAAAAAAATTTACATGTGGATGTCAAAAGACACATGATGAAAATGGAAATGTAATTTGCAAAGGATGTAAAAACTCATCTAAAGCTAAACAACAAGCTACAGAGGGTAGTAGAAATTTATCTTTAGAACTTGCTAAACAACAAATAGTGAATTTAAAAAATGGGTAAACCTAGAGAAATATCAAATGCAAATCAAGTAAAGCATGTGGCTCTTGAAAAAAGAATAAGAGTGGAACAGACATTTGCTAACCAAGCATATGCAAACTTTAAAGAGGTTAAGTTTGGTATTGAAGCATGTTGTTATACTGATTTTGCTAATGCAGTATTACAAAAAGAATTATGTGATTGGTTAGATAAAAAATCAGATAAGGTTGTTGTTGCAACAGAAGAGAAGGGAGTATTTGTTGAGCCATTGGCAAAAATAAATGCAAAGGCAAGTGTATCTTGTCCGGCTGTTCCAACTAATGTATGTACAGTATTAGATTTAGCAGATATACTTGCAAATGAAGCAACGTTTGTACAGTGTTTTGAGATAGCTGCTGCGGTATGGACAATAACACATAATTTAGGAGAGTATCCATCAGTAACAATAGCTGATTTAGATAATAATGTAGTGATAGGTGATATAGATTATTTATCTACTAACCAAATAAGAGTATCATTTAGTAATTCATTTGCAGGATGTGCTTTTTTAAATTAAAGAAAAACAATTAAATAATAATAATAACAATTAAAATTAAATAAAATGGCAATACAATTTTTAGCAGGTATTCAAGTTGATGGGCATATAACGCTTATTAATCAGGGTACATTCAAGAATGCCAGAATTCAAAATGAAACCTCTGATCCCACAGGTGCAGCCTTGCTAGGAGATGGTCAAATTTATTACAATTCTAGCACAGACAAAATGAGACTCCGAGCAAACGGAGCATGGGTAGATTTTACAACCGGATCAGATTCCAATACAACATATGACTTTTCAGTACCTGCAGCAACTACAACGCTTAGGTTAGCAGGATCTGATGGTACTAATGATGATGTGACTATTGCAGGTAGTGGATTAATTTCTGTTACTAGAGCAAGTGCTACACAATTAACAATTAGTACTACAGCAACATCTAATATAGGTACAGTAACTCTTGTATCTGGTGGAACTGGTATAACAATTACAGGTACAGCATCTGTAACACCAACAGTTAATATAGACACAGTTGGAACAGATAACGCAATTGAAGTATTAACTGCAGCAGATCCTGTTGGATCTGATTATGTTTGGTTCTCAGATGTAAGTGATAGTAATACTTTAAGAAAATCACTTATTTCTAATATGCCTGGCTTTGGTAAAGACGGTACAGTAACTTCTGTAGGGTCTGGAGCTGGTTTAACAGGTGGTACAATTGTTTCTTCAGGAAGTCTAGCAGTAGATTATGCAGGAGCAGATAACATTGTATTAGCTGCAGGAAGTGGAACAAGTGTTACATTAGCAGGAACTGATAAAGTTTTATTTTCTGATGATACAGATAGCAATGCTAAATTTGCAAACTTATCTCAAGTAGCAACTTATATTAATGCAGGTGCAGGTTCTGTAACTTCAGTAGGTGTAAGTGGTGGTTCAACAGGATTCTCATTTAGTAACTCTCCAATTACTTCTAGTGGTACAATGACAATGTCAGGTACATTAGATGTAGATAATGGTGGTACTGGACTTACAAGTTATACAGCAGGAGATATATTATATGCTACTGGTACATCAACACTAGCTAAGTTAGCTATAGGTGCAGCAGGTAAAGTATTAAAAGTAGATGGTAATGGTCTTCCATCATGGGCTACTGATTCAAATGCAGGAGGAACCGTAACAAGTATTGGTATTACTGAAACAGGTAATGCTCTTACAATTACAAATACACCAATTACAACATCTGGTAATATTAATATTGCTGGTGCAGGTACTGCCTCACAAGTAATTTTAGGTAACTTAACATTAGGTACTTTACCTGTAGATGGTGTAACAAGTGTAGGAAGTGGTGCAGGTCTTACAGGTGGTACTATAACAAGTACAGGATCACTTGCAGTAGATTATAGTGCAACAGGTATTATTAATGACGCTACTGGAATGTCAGGCACTGCAGAGTCAGATGATGAAATTTTAATTGGTGATGATAGTGCAAGTGGTGCAGTAAGAAAAGCTGCTTTAGTTGATATACCATTCAATGTATTAGGTGTACCAAATGCTGCTGTAAGTTTTGGAAGTAATAAAATTACAAGCCTTGCAACTGGTACAGCGTCTACAGATGCTGTTAACTTAGGTCAATTGCAATCTGCAGTAGCTGGAGTAGGTGTATTCCAAGGCGGATATAATGCAAGTACAAACTCTCCTGCATTAACTGGAGGAAGTAACGTGGCATTAACACAAGGTGACTTCTTTGTAGTTACTACAGATGGTACATTCTTTACTGAATCACTTGAAGTAGGTGATTTAATATTTGCTAATTCAGATATAAGTGCAAGTTCTACACCTTCATTAAGTGACTATACAGTAGTAATCCAAGATCAAAATATTGCTGGTGTAGGTGCAACAGATGGAGCAACTGAAAAAGGTGTTGCCGGATTTAGTAGTGCTTCTTTTGCTGGAACAGCCAATGGCTTTATTACAATTAAAGCAGGTGGTATTAGTGATGCTCAGTTAGCAAGTACATTTAATAAGATTATTGGTACTGACTCAGATATTAATACTTCAGGTGTTGTTGTAATTGATCAGTTAAATATGACTGATGGTGTTATTCAATCACACTCTACAAGAACATTGCCTGATTCAACTTATGGTGCAAGAGGTGTAGCTGAAACAGCAACTCAAACAGAAGTAGATGCGGGTACAGCTGGACAACAATTATTTGTATCACCAGCTACTTTAAAAGTTCATCTTGAAAAAAGATCTTATGTGGCTAGCGGACCAGCTACGCAGACTAGTTCTTTTTCAGTATTAGCATCAACACATGGGTTGGGAACAGGACCATTTGTTACGCAAGTATACAATGCAGGTGGTTATGAAGTAAAAGTTCAAACAGAATATAACACTACTAATGGTAATGTTGATTTCAGTTGGACAAATAATATTACTGCAAATAGCTTGAAATTTATAATAATGAAGGTAGTATAATAACAATAATTAAATTGGGAAAAGCTTAGATATATCAATTTAAGCTTTTCCCTTTTTTTTAAATTTAGTATCTTAGCAAAAAAAACAGCATGGCTATAGAATTTATATCAGGTTTATCTGTATCAGGAAATAGTGAAATAACTGGTACATTAGTAGTTACTAATGTTGTAGCTGATAATAGTACATATACTGGTATTATGGTGTGGGATGGTGGAGTTCTTAAATATAGAACAAAAGCTCAGATACTTAGTGATATTGGTGCTACAGGTAATACTGGTACAGTAACCTCAGTTACAGTACAAGGTTCATCAGGACTAAGTGGTAGTGGCACAGTAACTACTTCTGGTACTATTACTTTAACAAACTCTGATAGAGGTTCAAGTCAAGCTATATATAAAAATATTGCTACACAAAGTGGTACAGCTACAGCAAATAGTAATAATGATACATTAACTATTACTGGAACAGGTGGGACTACTACATCAAGAAGTGGTGATACAATTACTATAAATTCTACAGATACTACTACTAATTATTATTTAACTAGTTTAAGTTTTAATACAAGTACAGGTGTTCTTACTGCAGCACGAAATGGTCTGTCTTCTGTTACAGTAGATCTTGATGGTAGATACTTAGAACTTAGTGGTGGTACAATGTCAGGTGCTATTGCAATGGGTAATCAAAACATAACTGGTGTAAACAATATACAAGCTAATGGAAATATATCATTACAAACTTCAACTGGAGAATACTCATTATATGGTGAGGCTAATGGACAAACCGCCTTATATCATAATGGTGTTAAAAAGTTTGAAACTTCAAGCGTAGGTATATCAGTAACAGGTAATGGATCTTTTTCAGGTGATGTTACAGCAGGTAGTTTATCTAAAACAAGTGATACAACTTTATCAATATTAACAGCTGCCGAAAATAACAGTGTTTTAAAATTTAGAGAATCTACAGATAACTACGGTTTTACACAACAATATCACGGAACAGGTAATTACTTTGAATTACTAAGACATAATAATAGCGGAAGTGGTAATACAGTATATAGAGTAGCAAGAACTAGTGATAATATTACTTTTTATGGAAATATACTTTTAGCAAACACTGGAAGAATACAAGGAGTAGATACAGTAAGTTCTGGAACTGACGCAGCAAACAAGACTTACGTTGATAATGCTGTTGGTGGTGTAAGTAGTGGTGTTACTTCTGTTGCAACTGGTGGTGGACTCACAGGTGGAACTATAACTTCAACTGGAACTTTATCACACGCAGATACATCAAGTCAAAGTTCTGTAAACAATTCAGGAGTAACATATATACAAGACGTATCACTGGATACATATGGACATGTTACAAGTCTAACGTCTGCTACAGCTACTTTACTTGGTTTAGGATATACAGGTGCAACTAATGCTAACTATATAACCAACAATAATCAGCTGACTAATGGTGCTGGATATGTAACTTCATCAGGAGGTTCTATGTCTACTTGGATTTTAAAAGAAGGTAATGGCACTGAAACAAGCACGGTATCCAATGGTGAGACTGTAACTTTTGCTCAGGGTGCAGGTATACAAACAGAACTTACTTCTACTTCAAGTGGTGGAACTCTTACTATTAGCAATACAATAACAAACAATAACCAACTTACAAATGGTGCTGGTTATATAACCTCATCATCTTTACCTACAGTAAACAACGCAACTATAACTATAGCTGCAGGTACCAACTTAACAACTGGTGGTAATTTTACAACTAATCAAGGTAGTAATGAAACAATTACTATCAACATGGCAACTGGTGGTGTTGGAGCAGGAACTTACGGTTCTACTTCTAACAGTACTAAGATAGATAATATTACAGTAGATGCATATGGAAGGGTTACAGCGGTAACAACAGGAGCAACTGGTCAAGTAAATACAATAAACTCTGGTAATAGTAACACATTAACTAAAAGTGGTAGTACAACTGTAACATTAACACCAAAAACAGGTACAGTATCTTCTTCTTCTTCTAATTTAGCAACTGGAGCACAGATACAAACAGCTATTGATACAGCTATAACAGGGGTATTAAAATATGATGGAGTATGGAATGCAAGTACAAACTCACCAACATTAACAAGTGGATCAGGGACAGTAGGAGAATACTATATAGTATCTGTAGCTGGATCTACTAACCTAGATGGCATCACAGATTGGGCCGTAGGAGATTGGGCAGTATTTTCTGATCAAGCAACAGATGCTTGGCAGAAGATAGATAATACCCAAGTTGGTAATGTAACAGGTAGTGGTTCATCTGGTAGAGTAGCATATTGGAATAGTTCATCAAACATAACAAGTGATTCAGGATTAACATTTAATGGTAGTACAAATGCTTTAACTGTTAGTGGTGCAGTAACTTGGAGTGGTGGTGGATCAACAGAATCTAATTCTGCATATGATAATATGATTACTGGATTCAGTGATTCAGGTTCTTCTACAAAAACACTTACTCTTACACAACAAGATGGTGGTACTTTAACTACATCATTTAGTATTCCACAAGGTGATATAACAAACGTTATTGCGGGTACAGGAATGAGTGGAGGTGGTACAAGTGGAAGTGTTACATTAAATTGTGATATTACTAATACCAATCAGTTAACTAACGGAGCAGGATATATAACAGCCTCATCAACTAATACGCTTACAAATAAAAGTGGTAATATATCTCAATGGACTAATAATTCTGGCTACATAACTTCATCATCAATACCGGATGTTGGAAATGGTCAAATTAATGGTGCTACAAGTGGTCTTGGTTTGAGTGGTTCAATGAGTGCAACTGCAAATCAAACTGGCAACAGTACATTTACAGTAACATCTAACGCAACAACTGCCTCAACAGCATCTACTATTGCTTATAGAAATAGTGATAGAGATCTTGAAGCAAGATTATTTAAGTCTGATTTTGCTAATCAATCCACTATATCTGGAGGAATGGCCTTTAGAGTTAATAATGGTGGTGATAGGTATATACGTTTTTGTAGTAGCCCTTCAGCTATAAGACAATTTATAGGTGCAGGTACAAGTTCCACAACAGGTACAATAAGCAGTATTAATGCTACAACAAATGGTGATGCTTTAGATACTTCTAACACTTTAACAGGAAATGGTACACTGACATTAGCCTGGCAAGGCAATACTTCTTCTTACGTAAGGGGTGATGGTTCTTTAGCAACTTTTCCAAGTATTCCTCAAGGTGATATTACAGCAGT
>Ga0206677_10004624_pt1 | contig 11142 bp, 9 predicted proteins | sample M130m12015metaG_FD_155475 | JGI IMG/M metagenome (GOLD analysis project Ga0206677, IMG submission 155475) | Ammonia-oxidizing marine archaeal communities from Monterey Bay, California, United States - M1 30m 12015 | ecosystem: Environmental > Aquatic > Marine > Intertidal zone | place: USA... | reverse complement strand
GGTGATATCCTGTCAGCTGCCACCACAATAGCTTCCTTAGATACTTTGAGAAGCGAACCCCTTCGTTTCATGCCTTGACACCGGCCCCGTTAGGCTTCCGAAGCTTGGCGTTCTTACCGGGCAGGATGACAGCATTTGCATCGCGTTCCACAATCGCATCGGGGCGCTTGCGCACATCATGTGCAGCGTCCGCTGTAACTCTGCCGATCTTTTCGTTCAGCGGAACCCGATTAAGCAAGTCAACAAGCTCAGCAGAAGATTCAGCGGCCCCGCTGATCATTGCTACCGAAGAGAAAATGACAAAGTTTTGGGTCCCCGACACAATGTGCTAAAATCTGGCGCCACCCAATCCACCCCAATCCACTTCAGCAGGCTTTCGACAGACCCGGTCATCTGCCGAAGGGCCATTCCGAACAAGACTTTGTTGGCATCCAGCCGCTCACAGCTATCTGCCTCTAAACTCTATTCATAAAGCAAATTTTAAACAGAACTATTGTTCCAGTAAAGCCATCCCCAATGTCAACAGATCCTAATAATGTAAGGGAATAGTCATAAAATTTGTAAAACAGATTGCATCTACTCAACGCCTTAGAGGCTCATCACAGTGCTTTATAAGAAAAATAATTGTTCGTAGGCTTAGCGGGTTTTAGTCCCCATAGTTACGGTTTTTCAACTTTAAAGTGATTTTCTGTTCGCATAAAAACGGAGAGTATCTATGATAGACTGGAAGCACGTATCCACATTGCGGGAGGAAATTGGCGCGGCCGACTTTGAAGAAGTCGTACCAATATTTGTGGAAGAGGTGGAAGCAGTCACCGACCAACTAACTGAAGAATCCACAGCTGAGGCGCTCGAAGAGAATCTGCATTTCCTGAAGGGTAGCGCATTGAGCCTTGGCTTTTTTACCCTTTCGGCCATGTGCAAGAAAGGAGAAATAGCGGTAGCATCCGGCGAAAGATCTAGCGTTGATTTGACTGCAATCTTGACTTGCTACGAAGAGTCCAAAAAGGTTTTTCTTGATGGTCTTTCACAGATTATCGCCGCGTGAAAACGCCTTAAATTACGAACTGGATAAGTATTTCGTCATCGGTGATGTCGGTGTATGTGAAGCCGGCATCATCAAGGGCCTGCATCAGCCGTTTAAAATTATTAGGATGTGATGTTTCAATGCCGATAAGAACCGATCCAAAGTTTCTCGCCGATTTCTTAAGGTATTCAAACCGAGCGATATCATCATCTGGCCCAAGGATTCCAAGAAAATCCTTAAGAGCGCCCGGCCGCTGCGGCATGCGTAGAATAAAGTATTTTTTGACCCCCGAAAATCTCTGCGCCCGTTCCTTAAGTTCTGGCAATCGTTCAAAATCAAAGTTGCCACCAGATGCAATACACACGACGGTCTTTCCCTTGATCAGGTCAGCGACATCTACCAGCGCCTCAATTGCTAAAGCGCCTGCTGGCTCAAGAACAATACCTTCTACATTCAGCATTTCTATTATGGTTGTGCATATTCGATCTTCGGAAATTGACAAAATGTCAGACTGCGACACATCAAATAGACGCGCAAAGGTGCGCTCTCCAACCTTGGCAACCGCCGCGCCATCCACAAAAGAATCAATAGGGGAAACATCTACCGGACGCCCAATCTTAATGGCCTCGGCAAGTGACGTTGCTCCCTTTGGCTCAGCAAAAGTATATTCTGTTCGGTTTTCGAAATAGGCGCGCGTTCCTGCTGACAGACCACCTCCTCCGACAGGCAATATAATCCGGTCTGGGACACGACCCAACTGCGCCTCAATCTCGACTGCGACCGATGCCTGGCCTTCGATTACATCATTGTCGTCGAATGGCGACAGAAAGTGCGCGCCCACATCGGCAGAATAGGCTTGCGCAGATGCCAATGTGTCATCAAAGTAGTCACCGGTCATTCGAACCTCAACATGAGAACCGCCGAACATCCGGGTCTTCATTACCTTTTGTGGCGGTGTCGTGACCGGCATAAAAACCACACCGCGCACTTTGAAATGACGACACATGAACGCAACGCCCTGGGCATGATTGCCCGCACTTGCACAGACGAAAATCGTATCCGGAACGATGACCTTGCGCATTGCGTTAAATGCTCCGCGCAACTTGTATGAACGAACAGGGCTCAAGTCCTCGCGTTTGAGCCAAATGTCAGCATCGTACCGGTGCGACAGAAGGTCATTTCGCAGAAGCGGTGTTTCTGGAAAAATCGCACGCATTGCTTGCGCCCCAGCACGCGCGTCGTCCTGAAAGCTCATATGCTTACCCCTATTGCAATTTCAACTGATGTATCGACCCTTGCCGTGCCGGTCAATCTTGCCCCTTTCCTACAAAACAGGTATCGCCAGCCAAACTTTCAAAGGGAAAGATAAAATGAGCGCGCCTAAAAAAGTTGTGCTGGCCTATTCCGGAGGCCTTGATACTTCGATCATCCTTAAGTGGTTACAAACTGAATATGGCTGTGAAGTCGTTACTTTTACTGCTGACTTAGGGCAAGGCGAAGAGCTTGAGCCCGCGCGCGCCAAAGCGGAAATGATGGGTGCCTCGGCGATTTATGTCGAAGATGTGCGTGAAGAATTTGTTCGTGATTTTGTTTTTCCCATGTTCCGTGCGAATGCTCTTTATGAGGGTTTGTACCTTTTAGGGACCTCGATCGCACGTCCTCTGATCTCGAAACGATTGGTCGAAATTGCAGCCGCCGAAGGCGCAGACGCCGTTGCACATGGCGCCACCGGAAAGGGAAATGACCAAGTTCGTTTCGAATTGGCCGCTTATGCGCTGAATCCAGACATCAAAGTGATTGCTCCGTGGCGAGAGTGGGATCTGAGCAGCCGGACCAAGCTGATCGATTTTGCCGAAAAAAACCAAATACCGATAGCCACGGACAAACGCGGCGAAGCGCCATTCAGTGTGGATGCCAACCTTTTACACACCTCGTCCGAGGGCAAAGTTCTTGAAGATCCAGCCGTGGATGCGCCCGATTACGTATACCAGCGCACCGTAGCCCCAGAGGATGCCCCGAACGAGCCTGAGTTTATCGAAATTAGTTTCGAAAAGGGCGATGCGGTTTCCATCAACGGGGAAACAATGTCGCCAGCGTCAATTCTAACCAAGCTCAACGATCTGGGCGGCAAGCATGGCATCGGGCGTCTTGATTTAGTCGAGGGCCGTTTCGTGGGCATGAAATCACGCGGCATTTATGAAACACCCGGCGGCACTGTTTTGCTTGAAGCCCATCGTGGCATCGAGCAAATCACACTCGATCGGGGCGCGGCGCACCTCAAGGACGAATTGATGCCGCGCTATGCCGAACTAATCTACAACGGCTTCTGGTTCTCGCCTGAACGTGAAATGTTGCAAGCTATGATCGACAAAAGCCAAGAACATGTGACTGGGACAGTCCGCTTGAAGCTTTACAAGGGACTAGCCCGAACTGTTGGTCGCTGGTCAGATCATAGCTTGTATTCTGAGGCGCATGTTACCTTCGAAGATGATGCCGGCGCCTATGATCAAAAAGATGCAGCAGGATTTATTCAGCTAAATGCCCTACGTCTGAAATTGTTGGCCGCACGAGACCGCCGCCTAAAATAAGCAAGCAATATTTCCAAAGGCGACTGGATTTTGCCGCGAGCCCCGATAGAAATCACCTGTTCACAGATGCGCGATTTCTGTGTTCCATGACTTGAGCGTTTCGAAATATGCAGGCACATTTTCCGACATAGGAGAAAACCGATGTCACGCATCTATACATTTAAGACCTGCGCCTTAGCTATAGTGATATTGCTCGGGCTTATTGCTCAAACCAAGTCGTTACATGCGCAACAACATGACACTCTAGTCGTAGCAGGCGGCTGTTTTTGGTGCGTTGAAGCTGATTTCGAAACAGTAGATGGTGTTGTTGAGGTCATTTCTGGATTTACCGGAGGCGATTTGGCCAATCCAACCTATAAACAGGTTGTCAATGGCGGCACCGGCCATCTGGAAGCAGTTCAGATAACGTTCGATTCCGCCGAAGTTTCTGTTGATACACTGCTGATGTTGTTTTTTCGCTCTGTTGATCCAACAGATAAAGGTGGCCAATTCTGTGATAGAGGCCCCACTTACACAACAGGAATCTTTGTAACCCCACAACAGCGTAAAGCGGCAGAAAAAGCAAAGGGCAGCGCACAAGCAGACCTTTCTCAGATCGTTGTCACCCCAATATTGGACGCATCAGATTTTTATCCAGCAGACGCTTATCATCAAAATTATTATAAACAAAAAGGTCTTGTGCTAACCCGCTTTGGACCAAAAACCAAAGCCGGAGCTTACAAAGCGTATCGTAAAGCCTGTGGGCGGGACGCAAGAGTGAAACAGCTTTGGGGCATGGACGCCCCATTTGCGGACAACTAACCTAAGCGGGCTTCTTCAATTTCTTTTAAGTCCGGAATGACATCCGCAGTACCAAAACGTGCAACCATTAATGCCGCTGCTTGTGTGGCCAGGTTCAAAGATTGCATCATTGGCAATCCGCGATCCAAACCAGCGACGAGGAACCCTGTAAACGTGTCGCCCGCGCCCGTCGTATCGACCGAAGCGACCGAAATAGCCGGAATCTTTGTTTCTAACTTGGCTAAAGCGTCGATCCAGCAGCTGCCATCGCCGCCTTGTGTGACAACAACGTGGTGCACATCAAGATCTTTTAGAGATCGTCCAAGCACGGCCTCTAGTTGATTGGCCTCTACCGAATTCAGCACCAGTAGATCAGTATATGGCAAAACGCTTGTTACGGCCTCTGCTTCGAAGGGGGCAGCTGCATAAACAACGTTAAGGCCCATTTTCTTGGCAATCTTGGCTGCACGAAGCTGCCCGTTCGTTTCATTTTGCATAACAAGTATATCACCGGGCGACGCAACCGCCAAAGCCCCCCCGATCATATCGTCCGTGATCATACGATTTGTACCTGGGTAGATGATAATTTGATTTTCACCATCATCAGCGACTGCAATATTTGCGTGCCCAGTCGCCTCATTGGCCAGCTTTGTAATATGGCGGGTATCGACCCCGTACTCCATCAAACGTTCGACAGCCCATACGCCGTCTGCGCCTACCGCACCGATATGCGTGACGCTTGCGGCGCCACGCGCTATCGCAACCGACATATTAGCACCTTTTCCACCTAACCCTTTTTGGTAGGATTTAGCGCTGATCGTCTCTCCTGCACTGGGCAGATGCGGTACCCGGTAAGCATTATCAATATTGATTGAACCAAGGTTCCAAACCGCCATCAGCCCACCTTGCAAGCAGCCAGCACCGCCATATTCAGAATGTCGTTTGCCGTAGAGTTTGAAGAGCAGATCTGAATCGATCCACCAACACCAGCCAAGATCGGACCGATAACAGTCGCACCGCCCATTTCCTGCATAAGCTTAACAGAAATGCTAGCGGAATGCCGTGCTGGCACCACCAGTATATTTGCCGGACCAGTCAACCGTGAAAACGGATATGCCTGTTGCGCGGCAGGGTTTAGTGCAACGTCAACAGTCATTTCACCTTCATATTCGAAATCAACACCGCGCCCGTCAAGCACCTGTGGTGCGCGGTGCATCTTTTCTGCTCGCTCAGACACCGGATAGCCAAAGGTGGAAAAGCTCACAAATGCCACCCGAGGTTCAAGCCCCATATTACGAGCAACCGTGGCGGCTTGTTGCGCGATATCGGCCAAGTTTTCTTCGTCGGGCCATTCTTGAACAAGCGTATCAGCGATAAAAACGATCCGACCTTTGTGGATCAACGCCGTGATTCCCGCCGCTTTACTAGACGCGTCGGCATCATAAACATGATTGACCCGATCAAGGATGTGAGCTGATTTTCGGGTGGCACCCGTCACAAGACCATCACCGTGCCCGTGGGCCAGCATAAGCGCCCCAAACACATGCCGGTCGCGTGCAGCCAACCGATGCACATCTGATCCATCAAACCCGCGCCGCTGCAAACGATCGTACAAATACGATTTATAAGTCTCTAAATATGAAGTATTGGCAGCATTGACCACTTCCAATTCACGAGCACCATCACCCAGCCCCGCTGCTTCAAGCTTAGTCTTAACATCATCGGGGCGCCCGATTACCAAAGATTTTCCGAACCCAGACCGTTGATACATAACCGCAGCGCGCAACACGCGCGGGTCGTCACCTTCTGCAAAAATCATGCGAGCCTGTGCGGCACGGGCGCGCGCGTTAATACCGGTCAAAATGCTTGCCGTTGGGTCCATCCGAGACTTCAGGCTCAGCTCATAAGCATCCATGTCGATGATAGGTCGGCGCGCAGCACCAGTGTTCATTCCTGCACGAGCAACAGCAGGTGGAATACGGTAAATCAGACGCGGGTCAAATGGCGTAGGAATAATATAATCACGTCCGAAGCTTAGGTTTTTACCATATGCCAACGCCACTTCGTCTGGAACATCCTCACGCGCCAAAGCTGCCAACGCATGTGCGCAAGCGATCTTCATCTCATCGTTGATCGCACGCGCATGAATATCTAGCGCACCACGAAATAAATAAGGGAACCCAAGCACGTTGTTGACTTGATTAGGGTAGTCGCTGCGTCCAGTCGCAACGATAGCGTCCATACGGACCTCATGCGCATCTTCTGGCGTGATTTCAGGATCGGGATTAGCCATTGCAAAAATAACCGGACTATCCGCCATGCTGAGCACCATGTCCTGCGTGACTGCGCCTTTGACAGAAACACCCAGAAAAACATCTGCATCAACCATAGCCTCTTCAAGCGTGCGCAATTCTGTCTTAATCGCATGGGCAGATTTCCACTGGTTCATACCAGCGCTTCGCCCTTGATATATCACGCCTTTAGTGTCGCAAATAATGCAATTGTCATGCCGCGCACCCATGGATTTCAGCAGTTCAACACACGCAATCCCGGCGGCGCCGGCACCGTTCAGCACAATTTTGACATCTTCAATTTTTTTGCCTGAGATGTGCAACGCGTTGATCAGTCCGGCTGCACAAATAACCGCAGTACCATGCTGGTCATCGTGAAAGACGGGAATGTCCATCTCTTCTTTGAGGCGCTGCTCAATGATAAAACACTCAGGTGCCTTTATATCTTCAAGGTTGATCCCCCCAAAGGTCGGCTCCATTAACTTGACCGCTTTGCAAAATGAATCTGGGTCTTCAGTGTCCAGCTCGATGTCAATGGAATTTACGTCAGCAAAACGCTTGAAAAGCACCGCCTTGCCCTCCATCACGGGTTTTGATCCAAGCGCCCCTAGGTTTCCGAGCCCCAACACCGCTGTACCGTTAGATATAACAGCGACTAGATTTCCCTTGTTTGTGTAATCATACGCAAGTTCTGGGTTTTCAGCGATCGCTTCGCACGGGACAGCCACGCCTGGGGAATAAGCAAGACTAAGGTCGCGCTGCGTGGTCATTGGCACTGTGGCAGCAATCTCGAACTTACCGGGCGTTGGCTCCAAGTGGAATGCAAGCGCTTCTTCTGGCGTGACTTTATTCTTGGTCATGTGCGTAATCCTCTCTCGCGCCCATCCCGTTTAACCCAGCACGCCCCCCGCCTCAATCTACTTTGGCTTTCCCTCACCTACACACATTTGTAAGGTCAGATGGCACGAACAAGAGGTCCACCATGACAGTCACGCCCATGATGGCGCAATATCTTGAAATTAAATCCCACCACCGGGGCGCTCTATTATTCTATAGGATGGGCGATTTCTATGAGATGTTCTTTGACGACGCAGTTGCTGCAGCAGAGGCGCTCGACATTGCCCTGACCAAACGAGGCAAGCATAATGGCAACGATATTCCGATGTGCGGCGTTCCGTTCCATGCTGCCGAAGGCTATTTGCTTACGCTTATTCGCAAGGGCTTCCGTGTAGCAATATGCGAACAGTTAGAAAGCCCCGCCGAAGCAAAAAAACGGGGTCATAAATCAATCGTCAACCGCGACGTCGTCCGGCTCGTGACCCCAGGAACGCTCACCGAAGATTCCCTTCTTCAACCGCGGCAACATAACTTTCTTGCGGCTTTTGCAGATGTTCGTGGCGATTCCGCCCTAGCGTGGATCGACATTTCAACCGGAGAGTTTCGAGTTATGTCGCTCGATAATGCATTGTTAGGGCCTGAATTAGCACGGCTTGCCCCGTCAGAATTGGTTATCTCCGACAGTAAAGAGGCCGAGCTGAGACCAATCGTCGAAGACTTTGGAATTGCCCTTACGCCCTTAGGTCGATCCGTTTTTGACAGTGTGGGCGGAGCCGCACGCATTTGCAATGTATTCAACGTGGCCGCACTTGACGGGTTTGGCAATTTCGCGCGGGCTGAAGTTAGCGCAATGGGTGCGTTGATTCACTATGTTGATCTCACTCAAAAGGGGAAATTGCCGCTTCTTTGCCCACCAAAACAGGATAAGCAGACAAAGACAGTTGAAATCGATGCTGCCACTCGTCGGGGTCTTGAGCTGTCAGGCGCATTGTCAGGCGGCAAAAATGGATCATTGTTAGAGTCTATTGATAAGACAATCACCGCCGCTGGCGCACGGCTGCTGGCACGACGACTCGCATCACCATCTACTGTGTTAGAGACTATTTCCCGGCGTTCAGATGCTGTTGAGTATTGTGTGAAAAACACCGCTTTCAAAAACGCAGCGCAATCGAATTTGAAAAGAGTCCCGGATATGGACCGCGCCTTGTCACGTTTGGCGCTGGACCGCGGGGGGCCGCGCGACCTTGCTGCGCTGCGCAACGGATTGGCCGAGGCGCAAATGATTGGCGATAGCCCGCCTGAAAGCTTGTCAGAGCTGCTGGCTGAAATCATGGCTGACCTTGTTGGGCATACCGAAATGCTCGAAATGCTCGATACCCAACTGGTAGCTGAACCACCCTTGCTGGCAAGGGATGGAGGCTTCATTGCCGCTGGATATGATCCAGAACTGGATGAAGTACGCCAATTACGGGATGAGGGGCGATCATTTATAGCGCAATTTCAACAAAGCTATATTGAACTATGCTCTATTCCGTCCCTCAAGATAAAGCACAACAAGGTCTTAGGGTACTTCATCGAGGTTACCGCAACACACGCCGACAGAATGCTATCTGAGCCCTTGAGCCAAACCTTTATCCACAGACAAACAACCGCCAATCAAGTCCGCTTTACCACTTTAGAGCTTTCCAGCCTCGAGGCACGCATTCTTGATGCAGGCAGTAGGGCGCTTGAAATCGAAAAGCGTCTGTACGAATCTATCAGGGGCCTTGTCATTGATCGTGCCGCCCAGATCAGCCAGACCGCGCGTGCTTTAGCGCAGATTGACCTGACAACTGCGCTTGCTCATCTCGCCATAACTGAGAATTGGGTTAAACCAGTCTTGGATAATAGCCGAAAATTCGAGATCAAAGGTGGGCGACACCCTGTGGTCGAACAATCTTTGAGAAAACAATTAGGAGACGCTTTTATCGCAAATGATTGTAGTCTTTTGGCGGATACGGGTGCTGCGATCTGGCTTTTGACTGGGCCAAACATGGCCGGAAAGTCCACATTTCTACGTCAGAACGCCATTATTGCGATCCTTGCACAAATGGGCAGCTACGTGCCCGCCACCAAAGCGCATATTGGACTGGTTAGCCAAATTTTTAGTCGGGTTGGGGCCTCTGACGATCTGGCGCGCGGGCGATCAACGTTTATGGTTGAAATGGTGGAAACAGCTGCAATCCTAAACCAAGCTGATGATCGCGCATTGATAATTCTAGATGAAATCGGCAGAGGTACTGCGACCTATGACGGCCTGTCTATTGCGTGGGCGACGCTCGAACACCTGCATGATGTAAACAAATCTCGGGCACTGTTCGCCACACATTATCACGAGATGACTGCCCTAGCAGCAAAGCTGGATGGTGTCGAAAACGCTACAGTCGCCGTAAAGGAATGGGAGGGGGAGGTCGTATTTCTACACCAAGTCCGGCAAGGAGCGGCTGATCGGTCTTACGGTGTTCAGGTAGCGCAGCTTGCTGGCCTGCCACCCGCTGTGATTGCTCGTGCGCGTGTTGTTCTCAAAGCGCTGGAATCAGGTGAGCGTGAAGGCGGAAATGCAAAATCAACTTTAATCGATGACTTGCCACTCTTTTCGGTGGGGCCGGCAGATGCGCCGATTAAAGCAACCAATTCAGCAGCTCTTGATCTACTCGAGAAAATTCATCCCGACGAGCTAACGCCCAAAGATGCTCTTGGGCTAATTTACAAATTAAAAGACGCGGCAAAAAACTAACCGCGTCTTATTCTATTTTTTTACAATTTATATTTAGCTGACAGGTGTAGACGACACACCAACCTGTGCAGGACGCAAAAGCCGATCGTGCAACATGAATCCTTCGGCGGCAACCTGAATGATGTCTCCCGCGTTTGTCCCGGGCAAAGGAGCCTCAAACATTGCTTGATGATGCTGCGGATCAAAACGATCGCCAACTTCAGGCGCGATAACATCAATTCCGTGTTTCTTAAAAACATTCAGAAGTTCACGCATGGTCAGCTCAACGCCTTCCAGGAGGGCGCCGGAAACCTCGCGCTGATCATCGGTTGCTGTCTCAAGTGCACGTTTTAGGTTATCGTACACCGGCAACATATCGCGGGCCAGCTTTGATCCGCCATAGTTTTCAGCCTCACGTCGATCTTTCTCCGACCGTTTGCGCGCGTTTTCAGCATCAGCCAAGGCTCGCATGAACCTGTTTTTCAATTCATCCCGTTCAGCTGTCAGCGTTTCCAGCTCCAGCGCTTCTTCGTCGATTTCAGCCATGTCTTCTGCATACTCTTCGTCTGCAGCATCATCGATATCGTCAAGAAAATCGTTATTCTTGGGCTCAGCCATTTTTTACCTCTCACTGCGGTCAGTCAGCATCCGACCAACCAGCTGCGCTGTGTAGTCCACTATTGGGACAATCCGTCCATAATTCAGTCGCGTTGGCCCGATAACACCAACGGCACCAACAATCTTTCGATCAGCGTTCATATAAGGGGAAACGACCAAAGAGGAACCCGAAAGTGAGAAAAGTTTATTCTCTGATCCAATAAATATGCGCACGCCATCGCCATCCTGGGTTAGATCAAGAAATTC
>Ga0206677_10004615_pt1 | contig 11163 bp, 3 predicted proteins | sample M130m12015metaG_FD_155475 | JGI IMG/M metagenome (GOLD analysis project Ga0206677, IMG submission 155475) | Ammonia-oxidizing marine archaeal communities from Monterey Bay, California, United States - M1 30m 12015 | ecosystem: Environmental > Aquatic > Marine > Intertidal zone | place: USA... | reverse complement strand
CAAGGGCCGCAACCAAAAACGACTGCGTCCCACCACCCGAAGCTCCCGTCACACCCACCCGTTTCCGATCAGCACCCGGCAACTCTAGCAAGTAATCGAGAGCTCTCACCGAATTCCAAGTTTGTAATGCCATGACTTGAGGATCCCACCGGTGCTCCCATCCCATCCGTTTGGAGTCTCCATATCCAACCATCTCATAAGCAAAGATTCCGCAACCCATACGCGCTAATGCACCACAGCGATATTGCATCTCATCGCGGTGTCTTCCATGATGATGAAGATCTTCCTTCGACCAATGTCCGTGGGGACAAAGAAAGATCGGCATCTTATCGACCGCAACTTTGGGCAGATAAAGATTACCGCATAAAAAGTATCCGGGAATCGTTTCAATCCCGACATTTTCGACGGTGTATCCATCTCGCTCAACTCGAGAATGTCGAACAATCCGCATCTTGGTTTTCTTAGGCCATTTTTTGAATCCTAACCCATCTCGGATACCACTTCGAACCAACTCACGCCTCTTTTGCCAGCTCTCCTGATCCTTTCCTATTTCCAGAATATTTTTTAGCTCCTTCCGACCCTCCTCAGGAGTTCGGAACTGCCCCACCCGCAATTCGCCCCACGTCAATCCAACTAAACAAAAAATAAAGCCAAGCCATTTCATCCCAAGAATCATAGCAATTTATTAGAAATAATCCGAATAGTTTCCTACCTCCAGCTTACCAATTTATCTCCATTCAACGACTTTAGTAGAATCTCCTGAAAAACGTGCGGCCCCCTTTGCTCCGAGGACTCCAGGCACCGCTTTTCCCAGCAATCTAAGCTAGAATTCTAAACCTACCCAACGAAGGGAAGGTTAAAGCCCGATTGGATGTTGACACAACAAGATACTAATAGATAAACTGCAAGACTAAGAGTGGGAATTTCCCATAAACACATCACCATCCAAATGATAGATCATATGATTACAAATTACCTTTCTAAAGGGATCTTCCTGATTGGGATTTCCGCCCTTCAGGCAGGAACAATATCTCTCGTTCCTCTTACTGACGATGCCTCCTCTGGTATCTCCACTGGCAACACTTATACCCATGCCATAAGCGGCGGAAATTCTGCTACCGTTAATGGCGTGGTCTTCGAATCTCTAACCTCGGGTCTTACCCCTGCTAATTTTAACTGGGATACTGGTGCTGATGGCAAAAACCAAATTCCTGCTAACAATGGAGATTGGAATCCGACAGCAGGTGGTGTCACCGGTCCCGGAATACAAAGCCTTCTTAGTGGCTTCACCTACTCAGGAAGTGGTTCTAATTCTCCTTCGAGTCAGACTTACTCCCTCACTGGCCTAAACGTTGGTTCGACCTATGATACTCGGCTTTACATCCGGGTATGGGACACCGATGGATCAGGACGTCCTCTCGACCTTTCATTCACCCACGGAGCCGAAAGTGATTCAGGCGGAACCGTTCCTGAAGACCGACCAAGCCTAGCCCTCGGAGGAGGTAATGACCAGCAAGCCTACTATGTGAACTATCAATTTACCGCCCAAGCTGAGCAACTTGATATCACCGCGGCAGTCAGCGCAAGTGGTGGTGCGAATTCGGGAAGCGCCCATATGTATGCCCTTTCCAACCAGCTTGTTGTTCCAGAGCCTTCCTCGATTATTTTCCTTAGCTTTGGATTACTTGGAATCCTCCGACGCCGGAGATCCTAATCACTCACTCTTCCCAAAACCCGGTCAGAAATTTCTGACCGGGTTTCTTTATCTCAAAACCACTCCCCTGCTTCACCCACCAAATTGACTCGGCCATGAAAAAACATCTTTCCTTCATCGCTCCATTAGCTCTCGCAGCATACCCCATTTCAGCACAAATCACCTTCATTGAAATCACTGATGACACTAACTCCGGAATCAGCTCGGAAATGACTTTCACCCATGCCATCGATTTTGGCGCTAGTGGTACTGCAAACGTGAACGGAGTTATTTTTGCAAATGACGTCAATATTGCCGCAGACGGTCGCGATAATGCCGGAAACCGCACTTATGGCCCCAACAATCATCCTGGAAACGCCCCGCCCGCAGTTACGGGAGGAGTCGAAAGCCTTTTCAGAGACATGCGCTACAACGGCCCAGATCCAAGCTATGTCGAATTAACCGGACTCACTCCTGGTGAATGGTATGATCTTCGACTCTACGAAAGAGCCTGGGACTTTATGGGGTCTACCCGAACCTACTCAGTCAATTACGACATTGACGCCGATAACTCGGTAGAATTTTCCACGACTAAGATCAATCAAAACGATTCCACGCTCCCAGATCCAGGTTTCGCCTCGAATGCTTCCTACGCATTGAGCTACAAATACCAAGCAGGCCCCAATGGCTCAATCCGTGTGAACATCGATTTAGCGGACGACCAAAATGGCACTTATCATTTATACGGCATCACTAACGCCGTCGATCCTAACGGAGGTTCAAACTATCTGTTTTCTATAGATAACAACACCTTCAGCTCAGGTGATTCCCAAGGTTCGCCTATCGGCAGCCTTACTGGATCATTTGGAGGTAACCCCGACCAATCGACTTTTGCTCTCGTCGCAGGCCAGGGAGACACCGACAATGAAAAATTTCAAGTTAACGATGGCCGCCTTGAGTTAGGCGACTTTGACTTTAGCGGGAACAATTCCATTGATGGCCAAAAATTCACAGTTCGTATTCAAGGAACTGGGAGCGGCGTACAGGAACGTGCAATTATTCTGACCATTCTCAAAGACGATGACTCAGACAACCTTCTCGATGATTGGGAAAACAATTGGGCCGGAAATCTCAACGATCTTACTGCTGAGCTTGGTAACGAGGACTTTGATGGAGACGGCCTCACTAATCTTGAGGAGTTCAGAATTAGCCGAGGAACCTATGGAGGGAGCGTTCCCGCCTATTCAGAAATCGACCCCACCAAGAAAGACAGTGACGGTGACACTCTTGATGACGCTGAAGAAATCTCCCCCACCGGAACTCGTCCCCAAACTAACCCCACGAATGCTGACACTGATTCCGACGGCTTAAGTGATGCAGTCGAAACTAATTCAGGAACATTCATAGACGCGAATGACGCCGGATCCAACCCGACTTTATGTGACAGTGATGGCGACTTTGCTACAGACTTTTGGGAAATCACTCATAATAGCAATCCAAGTGATGCTAATTCCAGACCAGCTCCAATTGGAGCTGTCGCAATCGTTCCAATAACCGATGATGCTAGCACTGGATTAGATCCTTCAAAAACCTACACTCATCTCGTAAGCGGTGGGCAGCCTGCCACAGTAAACGGAGTAAACTTCGATGCCCTAGACGTTGCCTTTTCACCTGCTAATTTCATTTGGGAGACCGCACCCCGGACTATGAACCAAGTTTTAAATAACAACGGCGATTGGGATGCTTTGGGTGCTGGCGTCAGCCCAAACGTTGAAAATCTCCTCGCCTCTTTTACTTATTCTGGTAGCGGGCCTAACCCGGGGAACAGCCAGACCTTTACCTTATCCAATCTAACCCCGGGCGCATCCTATGATCTCAGAATTTACAGTCGTATGTGGGACACCGAAGGTTCCGGGCGCCCCATCGATCTCGTCTTCACGAATGGAGATCAAACCGTTCAGCCCTTCGGTTCTATGGCGCTTGATCGTCCCGGCTTTCTGACTGGTTCTGGCTTCAATAACAATGCCTACTATCTGACCTTTCAGTATACCGCACAAACGACGGAACTTCTTATTAATGCCGCCGTTCCTGTTTGCGCACCAGGCAACAGCGGAAGCTTCCATTTGTATGCACTCAGTAATGAAATCGCTTCGGGAGCTCCGCTTGGCCAAATATTAATTACCAATCAGGTATTTACTGCTAACGGCCAATACATCATCGCATTTAAAGCCAAGCCACAAAACTACTTATAGGTTACAAAATCTTCCGACCTCGCTGGAGACTTTACTCCTCTTGACCAACCTCTCTCCGTGACCACTGACATAAATGGAGATGGACAGGCTATCATCACAGCTATTGAAACAGCCGGACCTAAGCAATTTTTCCGTATCGAAGAATAATTCTAGATCACTGGACCTCTTAAAAACATACTCTAGGGCGTTCCTCTTATCTGAGGAACGCCCCTCTCTTTTCCGTCTCATGAATAAAATCTCCCTCTTTTTCATTCTCGCACTTCGATTGCACGCAGCCGACAGCGTCGTCACTTTTAATGAAATTCACTACAATCCGGAGGGTCCCTCAGAAGGGCAAGAGTGGATTGAGCTTCATAACCAGATGGCCATCAACGTGGACCTTTCCGGTTGGCAGCTCACCGGAGGGATTGATTTCGTGATCCCTGAAGGGACGACCATTTCAGGTGGAGGATTCTATCTCATTGCTAAAGAACCCAAAAATCCCGCCTTGGCCGGAGCAAATGTTGACGGCCCCTTCGCAGGCTCCCTCTCTAATAGTGGTGAAACAGTCAGACTCCGAAGCCGGTCTAAACGCATCATGGATGAAGTCGATTATTCCGACTCCGGTCAATGGCCAGTTGGCCCAGATGGTTCGGGATCCACGCTTGCTAAAAGCGACGATTCACTTCTTTCCGGCAAAAGCTCCTCTTGGACCACCAGTTCTCAAATCGGGGGGACCCCTGGAGCCACTAATTTTTCTACCGCCAATCTTCCCATTCCGCATGTCTTTATCGCCAGTGATGCGTCCTGGAAATTTGATGACTCTGGCTCCATGCCTTCCCAAAATTGGAACAGTTCATCTTACAATGACGCCACCTGGAATTCCGGGCAAACCCTCTTCGGTACTACCTCAGAGGATGGTGGGCCTACCATTCTTCCTGTCATCGATCACCTCGTCGAGCGCTTTCGTGCCAGTGACCTTGCCCTCAGTAATGGCCAAATCGTTTCAAACTGGCCGGACACAGCCACAGCAGATGGGCAGGCTCAAACCGCAACCGCCAGAGGTAATCCCACTTTTGCACGCAACGCCACCCCATCAGGCCAACCTGCCGTACGTTTTGATGGTAATGACCAGCTTCGTACATCGATTGCACCCGGTATCGGAAACACTTCTGGCTTCGTCTTCTTCGCAGTGATCAAAGCAAATTCAAATCCAGGCAATGGTGGAATTGGTAATGGCTCCGGCCCCTACATTTGGGATCGAGACAGTAGCATTTCCGATCCGCCACTCACTTCCCTGAAATCGGACGGGGGCCGCTACGGCCTACAAAAGCGATACAACAATGGCTCAGGACTCGGCGGCCCCATCTCCAGCACTTTAATCTCTACCAGCGACTATCAAATCGTTGCCATCCGACGAAACCGCTCTGAAAACCAGTTCGAGCTTTGGGTCGATGGTGTTCTCGAATCAACTGACAACGACTCCGGTGCTGCTCTCACCCCTCAACCCATCGTCATCGGCAATCACTCCGGTGGGGCTGGTGGCTTCGATGGCGATATTGCCGAACTCCTCATCTACGAAGATGAACTTACCAATTCAGAATTTGAATCTATCGGTGCCTATCTAGAATCCCGTTACGGGCTCGATACTGCATTTCCCGGAAACGGTTCCGCTCCCGCGACTGAACTTCAGGACAATGGAGCAACAACTTACATTCGCCAAACATTCAACTATAACGGTGACCCTAATAATACCTCGATCCGTATCGATCACTTGGTCTCTGATGGCGCAGTTATCTATCTTAATGGCTCGGAGATCCGACGAATTAATATGCCCGCCGGAGCTATCAACCACAACTCGACCGCCCTTAGCGATATCTCTGCGCCAATCTCCTCCGGATTCATCAACCTCCCCAACGCCTCGCTTCTAAATGGCACTAATGTCCTCGCTGTTTCGCTCCATCCAGCTCCCGGCAACACTTCGGTTTCATTTGCCTCGACTCTTGAAGGGACCGAGACGCCTCCCGACCCATCAACGAATCCGGGCCTTATATTTAACGAAGTCTCCTCGGCAAAAGACCTAAACTTCTTTGTGGAAGTTACAAACCCGGGAAGCACACCAGTCAGCACGAATGGATACACCCTAAAGATCGAGGGCGACTCAACTACCATAGTTGACCTACCCAACCAAACTCTCAATCACGGAGAAATTCTTCTCTTAGACCATACCGCACTGGGCCACTCCCCCTCCGCAAATGACAAACTCTTCCTATTCTCTTCAGGAGGGACGTCTCTCACCGACGCGCGCGGAGTGACCAACCGCCTCCGCGGCCTCAGCTCAGAATTTCCTGATCGATGGATATTTCCGAGCAAACCCACTCCCGGCATCGCCAACTCTTTCGCTTTAAACACCGATATAGTCATCAACGAGATCTGCTATAACCCTCCCATTCTTGACTCCGCCCCCGGGGTCCCCCCTACCATTGACACCATTCCCCTCATAGATTCAGGCGCCAGTTGGCGATATAATGAGAAAGGCGATGCCCTTCCAACTGACTGGGCCTCTCAACCGCATTCCATTGGTGAAAACTGGGAATCAGGCGCTAGCACTCTAGCTTACGAAACTGGGATCAACATCACAAACCTCACCAACCCATCCAGCAACTTCCCGAGGGTCGTCACCTATTATTTTGAGACCGAGTTTAATCTTACCGCTCAGGAGGTTGCCGACCTCGAGACCCTAATCCTCAACCATCGTATTGACGATGGAGCGATCTTCTATCTAAATGGTGAAGAACTTGATCGCTATCAAATGCCTGCGGGACCAGTCGATGCAAGTACTTTTGCTAGCAGCTCGGTGGGAAATGCCGAATGGATCGGAGATTATCGAGTCACTATTCCTGCTGGATCTACCCGAGTCGGAAGCAACCGAATCTCAGTTGAAGTCCACCAAATCTCCCTTGGTAGCAGTGACATCACCTTTGACTTTGAAGCAAAAGCTGAATTCGTTACCGACCCCGGTATTCCAGCCACAAAATCCCGACCCGGCGATAGCCAGTGGATAGAACTTTATAATCGCGGAAACCAAACCGTCGATCTCTCTGGATGGGATTTTGGCGAAGGAATCAACTACACCTTCCCCGAAGGAACAAAGCTCACCGCCAATTCCTACCTCGTCATCTCTAATACCCCCTCAACCCTCGCAAGACAATATCCCAACATCACAATCCTCGGACCTTTTGATGGGAATCTAAGCCGCCGTAGCGAAACCATCACTCTTCGTGACCAATACAATAACCCCTCAGATACCCTCCGCTACTTTGACGGCGGAGCTTGGCCTTCAAAGGCGGACGCAGGCGGATCAACCATGGAGCTTATTGATGCTAGGGCCGACAATGCGCAGCCCGGAGCTTGGGCTGGAAGTGATGAACTCTCTCGCACTTCATGGCAAACCTATACCTTCCGCACCATTGCTAGCTCAAGTCCCGTCGGGAACGACAATCAGTGGAGAGAATTCATCTTCGGACTACTCGAAGAAGGTGAAATTCTTCTCGATGATCTTACCGTAACCGAAGACCCAGATGGCTCAGCCATTCCGATGATCACTAATGGCACGTTCAACAATCTGAATACCTGGCGAGCCCTCGGAAACCATCGTGATGTCGAAATTATTCCCGATCCCGATGGCGATGGTAGTGTTCTCTACCTTAAGGCAATTGGCTCAACCGAACATCAGCACAACCATGTCGAAGCCAATCTCATAAACAATCGAAGAGTTACCAATGGCCGAGTTTACGAAGTTTCCTTCCGTGCCCGTTGGCTCAGCGGGAGCCACCTCCTTCATACCCGTCTTTACTTCAACCGGATTCCACACACCTTTCACCTCGAACGGCCTGATCTATATGGCACCCCGGGAACACAAAACTCTACCGTCGTTTCAAATGCTGGCCCAACCTCGAGTGATCTGTATCACTTCCCTGTTGTTCCGGCCCCCGGTGAATCAGTAACAATAAGTGCAAATGTTACCGATCCCAATGGCGTAGAAAATCTCACCCTACACTATCGGGTCGAGGGTGGAGAATTTACAGCCACTTCCATGTCACAAATCGGAAACAGCGCCAAATGGGAAGGAAGCATCCCAGGCCAAAGTTCGGGAAATGTCGTACAATTCTACCTGACTTCGACCGACACTCTTGGCGCCAGCTCATTCCTTCCCGCCGAAGGCCCAGATTCACGCGCCATGTATGAAGTAGAAGACGGTCGTGCCGCTACCACCGGCTGCATCAATAATTTCCGTATCATTATGGACCCGGACGATCTAACTTGGATGTTCACCCCGCGTAATCTGATGAGCAACGGACGAGTCCCTTGCACCGTGATCGACCGTGAAGGAAAGGCTTACTACAATACCGGTGTACGAATCAAAGGCTCACAACGCGCCCGTGGGCAAAGGAATCGCGTCGGATTCAACGTCGGATTCCCTTCAGACCAGCTCTTCCGTAATGTCCACCGATCAGTCGCGATTGATCGATCAGAAGGGCAAGTTGTCGGTCAACGCGAGATCTTATTTGACCTAATGGCCACCTCTTCCGGTGGTATCCCAGGAGAATTTAATGATCTCGCCTATGTCATTTCCCCAAACCCCATTCACACCAGCGCCGCCGTTCTCCAAATGGCCCGTTTTGGCTCCGTCTTCTTGGAAGATCAGTTTGATAATGGAAGCGATGGGACTGTTTACGAATACGAGCTTGTTTACTACCCCACCACAACCGACGCCGGTGGCTATAAGGTCCCCGAGCCCGATCGTGTTGTTGGCCGTGATATTAATGATATGGGTGACGATCCCGAAGCTTACCGTTGGACTTACCTAATCAAAAACAACCAAGAATTTGACGATTACCAACCAGCTATGGCTCTTGGCAAACAATTCAGCAAACCTACGGCTGATTTTAATACGAGCGTGGCCGATGTCCTAGATGTCGATCAATGGCTTCGCGCCCTTGCCTACTCGTGTGCTTCAGGAGCAGGTGATTCATTCTACCCGAACTCCAATCACAACGGCCAATTCTACGGTCGACCTGATGGCAAAGTTCTTTATTTCCCCCACGATATCGATTTTGCGTTTAGTTCAAGCCGCGGTATTTTCGAAAATTCAGAGCTTAATCGTATTATAAATAACCAGTCCTACCGTCGATCTTACCTTGCTCATCTTTACGACATCTGTTCTACGGTCTACAATCGGGAATGGATGGCTCCATGGACTGCACACTTCGATGAGTGTGTTCCTGGAGGAAATGTATTTTCAGATGACCTCAGTTACATCAACAGCCGGTCAAATTATATCCTCAACCAAGTCAATCGCCAGGTCTCCCCGATCAACTTCTCCATCACAACCAATGGCGGGAATAATTTCACAACCAGCGACACCCCTGTCATTTTGGCTGGAACTGGATGGCTTGACATTTACGAAATCCGTCTATCTAACGGAACACCCGTAACTCATACTTGGACGTCTACAGACGACTGGGAACTCGCGCTTACACTTGGAATCGGAGTTCATTCCATCACACTTGAAGCCTATGATAGCCACGGCAATCTCCTCGGAAGTGACGGCATTACTATCACCCGCAGCGGAGGCCTTGATACACCCAGCATAGCGAGTCTAGTCGTCTCAGAAGTCTATTATAATCCCTCAGGACAAGATGAGGGCTCAGAGTTTGTTGAACTGCTCAACGTAGGAGACAGCTCACTTGATCTAAGCGGAACTCGCTTCACTGATGGTATTGACTTCACCTTCCCCGTTTCTTCGGTCTTGGCACCAGGAAAGCGTATTCTCGTGGTAGCAAATCGGACTACCTTTAAAGATCGCTATGGCGCCGGTCTCCCAATCGCTGGAGAGTTTGAAAACGGAACTAGCCTAAGCAACAAAGGTGAGCTTATCACCTTACGAGACAATACTGGCATAGTCATTCAATCCTTCACTTATGATGATAGTCCCCCGTGGCCGCAAGAGGCTGACGGAGATGACTTCAGCCTCGTTCTTTTAAACCCAAATTCAACACCCGACCACACCCTCGCTTCAAACTGGCGGGCAAGTGCTCTAACCGGGGGCAACCCTGGCGATAATGATGTCTGCCCGGATTTCGTTGGTCCCGCCCTTATCGATCGGGACCTTGATGGCGTTCCCGCGCTAATCGAATACTTCCTAGGAACGTCAGATAACCACGTTGGAGACAGTAATTCGAAGCTGAGTTACAGCACTACGAACGAAGCAGGACAAACGTTCCCGACATACACTGTCACCCATAAAGTTGGCACAGACGCTGTTAATGCAAATGCAGAGGTATCTTTCAACTTGCAAAGCTGGTCTAGTCTCGCCGCAGATATCGTCCTTCATAGACGTGTTTCCAATGGAGATGGAACCGTCACTTCTACTTGGCGAAGCACGAAGACTCTCTCTCCAACAATTCGACAGTTCTTCAGATTGCGGGCTATTTTAAAGTAGTTCATTCTTAGTTCAAATTAGAAAAGAGGACTCATCTTTAAAGAGTAAAACGAATCCTGATTTCTTGATGTCGATTAACCGAAAAGGAGCATGAGTATTATCTTGTTCGCCAAAACTTCAAAGGGTCAAATTTAATATCATACTTGCCACATGGTGAATTGGCCCGAAGGTCAAGAATGTTCATTCCAAGTCAGGAATTGGAAGCGATGCCCAAACTAACTCGCGTCCAACTTGCCACCTCTCTTCCTGGACCAAAACCAATCTGTCTTGTCGGTACTCGTTCTAACACCGGGGTCTCTAATCTCGCTCCATTTTCAAGCATCACTCATCTTGGGTCCAACCCGATTCTTCTCGGAATGGTGACCCGTCCCGACACTGTTGATCGGCACACTTTGAAAAATATTCTCAGCACACGAGAATGGAGCCTCAATCATGTTACTCGTGGAATCTTAAAGAAAGCCCACCAATGCTCGGCCCGCTACCCTTCAGGAATCTCCGAGTTTGATGAAACTGGCCTTACCGAAAGCTACCAGCCAAATTTTGATGCCCCCTTTGTCAAAGAGAGCCCACTTCAGATCGGACTCACTCTCGAGGAAGTCATCGATATCCCTTCAAATAACACCAAGCTTATCGTGGGACGAGTCAAATTCGTTAATCTGCCAGATCATACCATCAGCGAAGATGGCTCCATAGACCTTCCCAAGCTTGGCACCGTCGCTTCCACCGCCCTCGAC
>Ga0206677_10004613_pt1 | contig 11164 bp, 6 predicted proteins | sample M130m12015metaG_FD_155475 | JGI IMG/M metagenome (GOLD analysis project Ga0206677, IMG submission 155475) | Ammonia-oxidizing marine archaeal communities from Monterey Bay, California, United States - M1 30m 12015 | ecosystem: Environmental > Aquatic > Marine > Intertidal zone | place: USA... | reverse complement strand
TGTTAATAGTAAGAATTTAGTTGAAAATGGCTCAATAATTGAAAAGTCTGTAATAGACTACGTTGCTTTTCAAAAGCTATTAGACGATAAGTCGACTGTAATTTTCAAAAACGATTTTGAATCAAATATAGAAACTGAAGAATATTTAGTGATTAATGAAGTTGAGGAAGAAATACAAGAAGAAGTTGTAGAGGAGTCAAAAGTAGAGGAGTTGGTAGTGAATGAAAATACAGAAGCTAAAATTGAAGAAGAATTAACAGATGAAACTGAAGAATATTTAGTGATTAATGAAGTCGAGGAAAAATTACAAGAAGAAGTTGTAGAGGAGTCAAAAGTAGAGGAGTTGGTAGTGAATGAAAATATTGAAGCTAAAATTGAAGAAGAATTAACAGATGAAATTGAAGAAGATTTAAAGATTAATGAATTCGAGGAAGAAATACAAGAAGAAGTTGTAGAGGAATCAAAAGTAGAGGAGTTGGTAGCGAACGAAAATATAGAAGCTAAAATTGAAGAAGAATTAACAGATGAAATTGAAGAAGATTTAGAGATTAATGAAGTCGAGGAAGAAATACAAGAAGAAGTTGTAGAGGAGTCAAAAGTAGAGGAGTTGGTAGTGAACCAAAATATAGAAGCTAAAATTGAAGAAGAATTAATAGATGAAACTGAAGAAGATTTAAAGATTAATGAAGTCGAGGAAGAATTACAAGAAGAAGTTGTAGAGGAATCAAAAGTAGAGGAGTTGGTAGTGAATGAAAATACAGAAGCTGAAATTGAAGAAGAATTAATAGATGAAACTGAAGAATATTTAGTGATTAATGAAGTTGATGAAGAATTACAAGAAGAAGTTGTAGAGGAGTCAAAAGTAGAGAAGTTGGTAGTGAATGAAAATACAGAAGCTGAAATTGAAGAAGAATTAATTGATGAAACTGAAGAAGATTTAAAGATTAATGAAGTCGAGGAAGAATTACAAGAAGAAGTTGTAGAGGAGTCAAAAGTAGAGGAGTTTATAGTGAATGAAAATACAGAAGCTGAAATTAAAGAAGCGGTTAAAGAATTTCCAGATGGTGTAAAAGAATTAAAAGATGATGATAATCCAGAAGAAGAGAAAACTCTAAATAACAATTTGCAATACACAGCTCATGTTGAAGGCGATTTATCTAATTCAGAATTTTATTACACTGTTAATATTAAAACTGTTTCTGGCCCGGTCGAGGGTTTAAACTTCCTAACTCAAGTAAGAGATGGAGACGAGATTTGGGATGAATATGCTTTTCATTTATTTAAAGATGCTAAAAATGCTACAAAAATCACACTAGGTAAATTTGCAGAAAGAGAAAAAGCAACAGAAATAATGAATTATTTGAAAACTAAAAATATCAGTAACCCAACTGTGGAGAAATTTGATAATGATATGAAAATCAAAAGTTCTGCTAAAAGTCCTCCAGCCTCAAAAAAAATAGTTTCAAAAACATCTTCTGATTTGATAACTGTCAAAACAGATGAAAATCTAAAACTTAATCCTAATACAGCTAGTCTAGAAAAAGAGAACAAACCTAAAATAATTTCATCTACTGCAAGTCCAGATAAAAGAACTGGTAGCATTGCTGAAGACATATCCGCTAATATCAATTCCTCCGATAATTTTTATACAGTTCAAGTTGGTGCTGTAGATAAAATTTCCTCCAATAATATAGAGGGTATCAATCTTAAAAAAGAAAATCTGTTTTTTTCAGATATTGGAAACTTAGGTTATGCTATAAATTATGGTAAATATGATAATTATGAAAATGCACGTATAGAGGCTGTTAATTTACATAATAATGGCGAGGTGTCAGCCTTTGTTACTAAATACGCTAATGATAGAAGAATCAAGGTTTCAGTTGCTGATTACAGTTCTGAAAACGTTTCTGAAAATACCATTAAGGACGATATTGAGAAGTTGGGTTACAAGCCTGTTACTGCCCAGATGAAGGGTAAGTTTATACAATTAGCGACTGTTTATAATTGGGATTCTCATAACTTTAAAACAACTTTTGATAGTCTTGAAAGAACAGTGTATTTCAAAATAAATAAATCACATGCAGTGCAGTTTTTTGTAGGTCCTTTTAATCAAAGTGATCTTTTTATAGAATTGAGAAATGTGAAAAACACAATCCCAGACGCATTTGTAAAGACGATCTAGTCTATTTTTTAATTTTTCTTGATAGGATAATTGGTAAATATAGAGCTATACCGCTTATCAATCCAGTAGTGGTTCCAATTGTAATTATTAGAATTCTTGGATACTTAGTTATATCAAGGATTTCATATCCAATTATTGGATGGTTAGATATGTAAGTATCTATGAAAATAGTTTGAATTAAAGAACAGTCAAATCCCCATGTCAACCCTACAACAATGCAATGAGTAAATATAAATTCTTTAAGCTGAGAATTTAGATAAAAACTTGTTGCTATACCCATAAATATCCAAATTGCTAATTCATATTCTTGACACCATCCTAAAACAGTAGTAAAACCCATGAAAATTCCAAAAACTCCTGTCTTTAAAATAATTTTTTGGTTAAGTTTTGTAAAATTCATCATATTTTAAATTTTATGAGTTAAATTTGAAGTGTTAATTTAAAAAAATTGAATCTAAAAGAAATATCTAAAAATTCAAAAACTAGCATTGTAGATGTTAGAAGTAAAATGGAATTTATTTTTGGTAATGCCAAGGGGTCTACAAACATTCCTTTAAATAAAATAGAAGAAAAACTTAAGGATTTAGAACGTATGCAGCCTCTTGTGATGTGCTGTGCTGCTGGAGTAAGAAGCGAACAAGCTGTCCAATTTTTACAATCCAAAGGCTTAAAAGAAGTATATAATGGAGGTTCTTGGCAAAATGTTCAAAGTATGTTAGATAGTTAGCATGAAAAAATTATTCTTTATATCCTTTATTTTTTTGGTCATGGGCTGTTCGAATGGCAATTTACCTTCACCAACAGTTCCTCCAAAAGTTATGGATGTAGAATATTATCAATTAGAGAAACTTTTAATAGATAACCCTGGAGTATTATTAGATGTAAGAACTAAGGAAGAGACGAATAATGGTCATCTGGAGAACGCAAGTTTTATTGATTTTTACGATGAAAATTTTGAAGAAAAAGCCAGTTGGATAAAAAAAGATCAACCTATATACATCTATTGTCATGCTGGAGGCAGAAGTTCTAAAGCTGCTGATATTTTGTTGTCTCTAGGGTTTAACGAGGTTTATAATTTAATAGGGGGTTATCGTAATTGGGTTGATCAAAATTTACCATTCAAAAATGCAGTAAATCCACTTATATCTAACTTAAAATCTTATTCTGCAGATGCTATTGACGAAACTTTAAAGTCTGAAAGTAATGTGATGTTGGTCTTTAAAACCCCGTGGTGTTTGCCTTGTAAGCAGTTAGAGCCTGTTTTAGACAGTTTCTCATTAGTTACTGAAAATTGGAAAGTGTTAAAGATTAACATGGATAACAATATGGACATAGCTAAAAAGTTTGACGTTAAGTCAGTACCAACTATCTTAAATTTTAAAAATAATATTTTACAATTTAAACATACAGGATATTTAAGTCTTGATTTGTTAATGTCAAAAGTGAAATAAGATAAATTGTTATTGCCTTTTTTTTAATCACCAAAATTAAGACTGTAGTTAAATCAAGACTAGCTGTGATAGTGAAAATCTAAAAAAAGCATGCTAAAAAAAATTGTTGCTTTAGCTGAAAAAAATTACAGTAAGCTGATGATTGTCAATTTTACATTTTAAACATGGCGAGTAGAACACTTCCAAACGAAAACATAACCACTGTTGCAATCACTGTTTTAAGTTTTTGGTTTTTATATCTTGAAAAAAAATATATTGGAACGTAAACAAAATCGAAAAGAACAACTGAGCTTATCATTATTTTATTAGCCATAGGCCAATGCATTATTTTAAACAAAAACCCTAAGGATAGGGTGGTGCCAAGTAGAATTCCGAAAATATAAGTCAGTCTTTCACTTGTACTTTCATCTTCAGTCATTTTTTTAAATATAATAAGAGGAATAAAAATCATTGCAAATAGTAATACTCCAGATGTTATCATTAGCCCTGCTCCAGGCCAGTGGAAAAACTTGAATAAAATTCCTGCAAATAGTAAGGTAGTGTTGAGTAAACCTGTTATGTAAATCGATGTTTTCATATTTATTAAATACAAAAAAATTGTGTCAAAAACTATTATTTGTTTATTAAATTTTTGTTTACCACTGTTAAATATTTTTTAACCATTTCTATTTAATTGTAAATTATATGTTTATTTGTTTAAAATTAAAAATTGCTCAGTTTTACAGTATATAATAACAAACTATCATCGAAATGGGTAACTTTTATTCATGGTGCTGGAGGTAGTAGTTCTATTTGGTTTCGTCAGATTAGATCTTTTAAAGAAGAATTCAATGTCTTATTGATAGATCTTGGTGGGCATGGTAAAAGTAAATCGAGGTTTAGTAAAAGAAGTAAGCAAGGTTATACTTTTAATATAGTTACCGAAGATATTGTAGAAGTGCTAGAGCATTTGAAAATAAAATCTTCGCATTTTGTGGGGGTTTCATTAGGTACTATCATTGTAAGAGAGGTTGCTGAAAAAAATCCTCATTTAGTGGACAGTTTAGTTTTGGCAGGTGCCATTTTAAAGTTTGATTTAAGATCAAATTTCTTAATGAGGTTTGGAAACTTTTTTAGAACATTGGTGCCGTATATTATGCTTTACAAGCTTTTTGCTTTTATTATTATGCCCAAAAGAAACCATAAAGAATCTCGTTCTCTTTTAGTTCAAGAGTGTAAGAAGCTTTATCAAAAAGAATTCATCAGATGGTGTAAACTTACAATAGGTATAAATAGGGTTCTAAAGTTTCATCGTTCTAAAGATTTAAAAATTCCATCACTTTTTGTAATGGGTGAAGAGGATTATCTGTTTTTGCCCACAATTAGAAAAGCTGTTTCTTATTATTCCAACGCTCAGCTACAGGTTTTGGAAAATGCAGGCCATGTTGTTAATGTTGATCAGCCAAAAGAATTTAACGATGTAGCAATAAAGTTTTTAAACACGGTTTAAATATTTAATTTATCATTTTACAAGTAATAAAAATAAAGCATATTTGCATTCAATTTTACTAAAATGAAAATTAGACTTACGTTAACCATATCTTTTTGTCTTTCATTTTTGGTTTTTTTTTCTCAGTTGGGCCGTGTGAGTGGAAGAATTTTAGATGGCAATTCAAAAGACCCTATGGCTTACGTAACAGTAAGTGTGTTAAAAAAAACTGACTCTTCTTTATTAAATGGAAGTGTTACAGATGTAGATGGTTTCTTTAAAATTCAAAATATTGATATTGGTCAGCAATACTTAATAAAATACTCTTTTATTGGTTATAAATATCATTTTCAAGCTATCGATTTCAAGGGTGCACAAAATTTAAGTTTGAATGATGTTGTAATGTTTTCTGACAACAACCTCCTTAAGAATGTTGAAGTCTTGGCTGATGATCCTATTATTACCTACGAAATTGATAAAAAAGTAGTTAATGTGGAGTCTATGAATACAGTGGTTTCTCAGACTGCAGTAGAGGTGTTGGCTAACGTGCCAAGTATTTCTGTTGATATGGATGGGAATGTTGCTTTAAGGGGTTCCTCGGGTTTTACCTTGTTAATAGATGGAAGACCATCTGCTTTGCCATCTTCAGAGGCTTTACAACTTATTCAAGCTTCTAATATAAAAGACATCGAAATTATAACCAATCCATCTGCTAAATACGATGCAGAGGGAACTTCTGGAGTAATTAATGTCATACTTAAAAGAAACAAGTTAGAGGGAATTTCGACTTTGGTAAATTTAAATGGTGGAAATTCTGGTAATAGTTCAGATTTCATAAATGCAGGTGGAGATTTTATCACGAGTATCAACACTGGAGATTTTAAGTTTAACATTGGAGGTCAATATGTAAATAGAAATAGATTTAGAGATATTGAGCAAATTAGAAGAACTACGATAGGTGGAGTGGAGTCTAGTATTGAAAGTCAAGGATTACATCGCTTTTTTGGTAAGAATTATGGGGGTAATTTCGCCATGGAATATAATCCTAGTAAAAGTGATTTTTTTAATGTTGGAGTCAATATCACCCAACGGCAATGGAACGCAGCAGCTAATTACTTTTTTGAAGAATTTAGTGGCGACTCCTTACTAAACTCCTATGAAAATAGAGAGCGAACTTTGAGAGATTTTTTTGTAATTTCTTCTAGTTTAGGCTATCAGCATTTGTTCAATAATGATAAAAATCATTACTTGTCTTTTTCTTCTACCTATAATTTATATGATGGAGTTGAAGATGCTGAGACAGAGTTTTTTACATTGGATAGTATTCTGCTAGGCGGTAATAGAAATACCGAGGTAGGGCCTTCTAATTCGCTCCGACTTAGCTTGGATTATCAATATCCTTTTAAAAATGGTGTGAAATTTCAATTAGGTGCAAGAACTGATTTTGGTTTTAGTGGAGACGATCAAGACGCATTCGAATACGATTTAGTGAATTCAGAATATTTTAGGTTAGATTCTTTTTCAACAGATGTTTCATATGTTCAGAATATTTATGCTGGTTATGGTATAATTAATGGTAAAATTATTGATAAGCTAGGTTATCAGTTGGGATTAAGGGCTGAGTACACCGATAGGCTTATAGAATTGACGGATGCAACTTTCAATACTTCAATTGACCGATTGGATTGGTTCCCTTCAGTTCATCTGTCGTTTAGTCAAAATACAAAAAATCAGTACAAACTAAGTGCTTCTAAAAGAATCAATAGGCCTAGAAGTTGGCACCTTGAGCCATTTATAGCTTGGGAAGATCCTTACACTGTTAGGCAAGGTAATCCAGATTTGCTTCCGGAATATATTCAGTCTTATGAGTTGGGTTACATAAGGCAATTGAGAAAAGGAAGTTTTTCCTCAGAAATCTACTTTAGAAATACCAATAATATCAGGGAACGAATACAGCAGGTTTACGACACTAATGTTATTATTAAAAGACCTGTAAATGCTGGTGTTTCTAATGCTTTGGGTTTAGAATTGGCTTACAATTACAAACCCTTTAGTTGGTGGATTTTAGATTTTGGAACAAATCTATTTTATTATCAAATAATTGGAAAGATTGCAGGTTCTAGTTTGGATCAAGAAACTTTCACATACAGAGGTAGGTTGTCCAATAATTTCATTTTAAAACACAATTTTAAAATCCAATTCATTACTAATTACACAGCAGATGTGGTTACTGTTCAGGGGGTGGATAAGGGGTTTGTCAGTTTTGATTTAGCAATAAAAAAAGACTTTCAAGAGGGTAAGCTTTCAACAACTTTTCAGCTTAGAAACCTATTAAACACTGAAAGACGCGAAACTTGGGCTGATACTCAGACGCTTTATTCCTACAGGTTGGCTTCACCAAAATGGCCAATCTTTACTTTCTCTTTGTCTGTGAGACTGAATAATTTCAATAGTAAAGACAAAATACAATTGGAAAAAGGATCTGAATTTTAGTGATTTTAATTTTTTCATTTTACTGTTTTGGAACTACTATTCGGGAAAAAAAATATCATTTTAAACATAGGTGAGAAGGGAAGTTGGTTATACCTCTGTTGATTTTTAGTGATTTATAACGTTTTTTTTTAGGAAAATTTGTATATTTCCAAGATGAATTCAAAGTTAACTTACTCGCTTCTTATTTTTTTAAGCTTCACCCTCAGTTTTTACTCTCAGGATAAAACATGGAACGGATCTTCAAGTTCACAGTGGCATACAGATGCCAATTGGACTCCAACTGGTGTTCCTACATCTGGCCAATCTGTTTTAATTCCAGATGTTACAACTGATCCGGTTATTTTTACTACTGTTGAGTGTGCTGCTTTACAAATTGAATCTGGAGCTGTTTTGACAACTTTTACTTCTGGATCTGTTAAATTAACAGCAGCATCCATTGAAATTCAAAGTGGAGGTGAACTAGATATTTCTTTTGGAGAGATTGAATGTACAGGAAAACTTGATCATGATGGTTTGTTGACTATTTCTGGTGGTTTGTTAGATATTAACGGTGAATATGAATCATCAGCTTCTAGTACTGAGGCAATTTCTGCGGGTGACATTACTGTTTTTGGAGCTTGGACTGCTGCTGACGACGATGCTTTTACTCCAGATGGTGGAACTGTTACTTTTGACGGTACATCGAATCAAAATGCAGCTCAACACGCAAGTTCTTACTTCAATAACTTAGCAATAAGTAACTCTAACAGTTCAGACGTTGATTTTACTGCAGATTTAGACGTAAACGGAACATTAGCTATTGCTTCTGGAGCAGATTTAGATATTAGTGCAGCTTCAAATTTGGAAATTGAAGGTACCTTCACCAACAACGGAACTTTCACCTCATCTGGAGAAATAATTACTTTCAATGGATCTTCTACAACAGACGCACCCAGGTTAGATGCTGATGCTTCTTTGAATATCGTAATTAATAAATCTTCTGCTAGTAACGAAGTTAATTTTCTTGGTAATGGATCTTTTACCAATTTTACTGTGTCTCAAGGTGTAGCAGACATTGATGATAATACTTTTACAGTTACTGGAACATCAGATATTGATGGAACTTTATCAGCCAGTACTGGAACCTATAATGCGGACGGTGCTTTTGATGCTACTGGTGGAAATATTACTTTTAGTGGTGGTGGAAATTTAATACTTTCCAATACTTCAGTTACGAGTTTGGGTACATTCACAAAATCGACTAGTACAGTTAAATACGATCAAAATGTTGCTCAAAATATTGACAATGTCAATTATTACAATCTAACGATTGAGGGTGGGAGTAACAAAACATTTACTGGAAACACTGATGTTTCTAATATCCTAGATATTAACGGTGGTGTTTTAGTATTAGATAATTCTTCTTATAAAATTACTGTCGCAGCTGTTACATTAGATGCATCTTTTATAAATATTTCAGATGGTGAAATGGAATGTTCTGGGACATTTGATCATAATGCTGGGAATCTGACAATGTCTGGAGGTACTTTGGATTTGAATGGAGATTATGAATCTGCTGCTAATAGTAATTCAAGTATATCCGATGGAAATATTACTATTGCAGGTAACTGGACAGCAGCAGCAGATGACGCATTTAATCCTACTGGTGGAACAGTTACTTTCGACGGATCTTCTGACAAAAACCTTACTTTCAATACCAGTTCAAATTTTCATAACCTGACCATATCAAACACAGGAAGTTCAGATGTAGATGTTGCTAATGATTTAGATGTTAATGGGAATTTAGTAATTAGTGCCAATGCAGATTTTGATATTTCTGCTGCTTCAAATTTATATATTGCCTTAGATTTCACAAATTCAGGAACTTTTACAACTGGTAACGAAACCATTACTTTTGATGGTGCTAGTAGTGCAACTGAATCTTGCCCAGCAATTAGTAATGCAGATGTAAATATTGTAGTAAATAAATCGGATGCAAGTGGAACGGTAACATTTGGGAATTGCTCGGTGAATCAGTTTACAGTTACAGACGGAATAGCCAGTATTGGTGCAAGTACTGTTACTGCAGATGCTGCTATAACAATTTCAAGTGGTGCAGAACTAACAATATCGTCTGGTAGTTTTACAGCAGACGCTGCTTCAGATATTGACGGAACACTATCCATCACATCTACTGGAACTTACGATGCCAATGCCGATTTTGATGCTACAGGAGCTGCTGTAACTTTTTCTGGTGCAGGTTCAATAGAAATGTCTGGTTCTATCACAAAACTGGGGACTAGCTTTACAGAAGGTTCAGGAACCATTAAATATGATGGTGCTGGTGTTCAAGGTATATTTAATACCACTTACAACAACCTAATTATCGATCAAAATTCAACCAAATCAGCTACTGCAGATTTAGATATAGACGGTAATTTAACAATTGACAATAGTGCAACTTTGGACATGTCAGCTTCAAATTTCAATATGGTTATTGATGGAGATTACACGTTAACTTCAGGAACTTTTAGTTCTAGAACGGGAACAGTTACTTTTAGTGGTGCTGGGGCCCAAAGTTTAACTCCGGGGTCAAGTAGTTTTTACAATTTAACTACTGCAACGAATGGTACCAATGTCACCATACAAGCTGATGTGACAGTTACAAATAATTTAACAATTGCTAATAATACAACTTTAGATGCTGGAAGTAACAGAGCTATTACTATTGGTGGTAACTGGTCTAATAGCGGAACATTTACAGATCAAGCAGGAACAGTTACGTTTAATGGAGGAGGTGCACAAACGGTAACATCAGGCGGAAGTGATTTTTATAATTTAACAACGACTGGCGCATCAACCGCAGTTACGTTAGCAGATGCTATGACAATTGCGAACGATTTATCAATAGCATCAAGTTCCTCTTTAGATGTTTCAGGTAGTAATTTTTCTATTGGGATAAAAGGTAATTGGTCCAATAGTGCAACGTTTGTAGATCAAGCAGGAACAGTTACGTTTGATGGAGGCGATGCTCAGACGGTAACTTCAGGTGGAAGCGATTTTTATAATTTAATAACGACAGGCGCATTAACTGTAGTTACGTTAGCAGATGCCATGACAATTGCGAACGATTTATCAATAGCATCAAGTTCCTCTTTAGATGTTTCAGGTAGTAATTTTTCTATTGGCATAAAAGGGAATTGGTCCAACAGCGCAACATTTGTAGATCAAGCAGGAACAGTTACGTTTAATGGAGGAGGTGCACAAACGGTAACATCGGGTGGAAGCGATTTTTATAATTTAACAACAACAGGTGCATCAACGGCAGTTACGTTGGCAGACGCCATGACAATAGCGAACGATTTAACGATTGCATCAAGTTCTAGTTTGGACGTGTCTGGAAGTAATTATTCTATTGGAATCAAAGGTAATTGGTCCAATAGTGCAACGTTTGTAAATCAAGCAGGGACAGTAACTTTTAATGGTTCTGCAGCACAAACTATTTCAGGAACTAATACATTTTATGATTTAACCATTAATAATACTCATGGTTCTTCAAAAGTAAGTGCCAATGGAAGTACTTTAACAGTA
>Ga0206677_10004610_pt1 | contig 11169 bp, 7 predicted proteins | sample M130m12015metaG_FD_155475 | JGI IMG/M metagenome (GOLD analysis project Ga0206677, IMG submission 155475) | Ammonia-oxidizing marine archaeal communities from Monterey Bay, California, United States - M1 30m 12015 | ecosystem: Environmental > Aquatic > Marine > Intertidal zone | place: USA... | reverse complement strand
TTAAAAGAGGAATCATTCTTTTCGTACTTACCATTATGTCATATTGCAGAGCGATTGCTAGTAATGATGGGTAGTTTGTATACAGGAGGAAAAGTATCTTTTGCTGAGAGTTTGGATACTTTTGCAGCTAATTTATCTGAAGCTTCTCCATCAGTATTCTTAGGAGTACCTAGAATTTGGACTAAATTTCAGCAAGGAATATTAGGAAAATTACCACAAAAAAAATTGAATGTATTGTTGAATATTCCAATTATTTCAACATTAATAAAAAAGAAAATACAAAAAGGATTGGGATTAAGTAAAGCAAAAAATATCTTTACGGGTGCTGCACCTACTCCTGCATCTACTATAAAATGGTTTGAAAATTTGGGTATTAAAATACAAGAGGCATATGCAATGACGGAAAACACTTGTTATTCGCATGTGAGTTTCAAAAGCAAAATAAAAATAGGCTCGGTAGGTCAGGCTTTGCCGCTTTGTGATGTTAAATTATCTGATCAAAAGGAAATTCTAATAAAACATGATGCCTTAATGGATGGTTATTATAAGGATGAAGAAGAAACCAGTAAAACTATTATTGATGGTTGGCTACATACAGGTGATGAAGGGGAAATTGACGAGAATGGATTTTTGACTATTACAGGTAGAGTAAAGGATATTTTTAAAACAAGTAAAGGGAAATATGTTGCACCTTCTCCTATTGAAATGAAACTTTCTGCTAATAAAAACTTAGAGCAAATTTGTGTTGTAGGAGATGGACTTCCTCAGCCTATTGTTTTGGTGGTACTTTCAGAAAGAGGCAAGGGAAAAACTAAGGGAGATTTAATTGCAAGTTTGACTAAAACTATGCAAGTAATTAATCCTAAATTGGATAAGCACGAAAAATTACACAATATAGTTGTGGTTGCTGAGGATTGGACAATAGAAAATAAATTACTGACACCAACAATGAAAATCAAGCGTAATGCAATTGAGAAAATTTATAAAAGCAATTATACATCTTGGTATGAAGGTGAAAGGGTTATATTTATTTAAGTCTTCAGTTTCTTCTTTTTAGCAGCAGGGAAGAGGATATTATTTAGGATTAGCCTATAAGCTGGAGAGTTGGGGTGGAGTGATAAATCAGTTTTTGGGTCACCAACTTTGTGCTGATAATCTTCTGGGTCGTGTCCTCCATAAAATGTCCAAGTACCATTTCCTAGTTCTCCATGAATATAACGAGCTTCATTAGTAGCTTTTGTTTCTCCCATTATAAGGACATCTGATTTTATATATTCATTCTTAAAAGCAGTTGTTTGCCCCATAAACCCTCCAATTATTTGCATATGATTTTGACAAAGCATAGTTGGAACTGGATCCCATTTTGCAGAAAAATCAAAAAGCGTAAAGAAATCAATCTTATGATTTATTCTTCTTTTTTGTGTAGCATCAATAGTTGAAAATTCATATTTATTTGGGTTTTTAACTAGAGTAAAATCTTTAAAAGCTAAGGTTTTGCTGTAATCTAATTTACTGTCTATATCTGAGTCCATTCCATCCCCATCAAACATTGCTCCGCAAATATCAATTCCTTCAGCAGCAAGTGCGATGTCATAACTGTCAGTTGCTGAGCACATGGCAAATAAGAATCCTCCACCAGCAACAAAAGATTTTATTTTTTTAGCAACTGCTAATTTCGCTTGTGATACTTTTTCAAAACCTAACTTACGAGCTAATTTTTCATATTCTTGCTTTTGTTCCTTATACCAAGATGCATTTTTAAAACTAGCATAAAATTTTCCGTACTGTCCAGTAAAATCTTCATGGTGGAGGTGGAGCCAATCATACATTGGGAGTAGATTTGTAAGCACTTCCTCATCATAAACTACATCATAAGGAATTTCAGCATAAGTAAGCGCCATGGTAACAGCATCATCCCAAGGCTGCTTATTTTTAGGAGAATAGATAGCAATTTTGGGTGCTTTTTCTAATCGGACTACATCTTGATTTACCTCTGGACTAGCTATAGATTGTAGAATTTGAGTGGATTGCGCGTCAGCAATAATATTATATGAAACTCCTCTAATATTACATTCATTTTCAATTTGCGTATGGTGTTTTATCATGAAACTTCCACCTACATAATTGAGTAGCCAATCAACTTTCACATCTCTTTCAATTGCGTAATATGCAATTCCGTAAGCTTTTAAATGATTGCTTTGGGTTTCATCCATAGGAATAAAAATGTAGGATGCGTTTGCAGTAATTGCAAAACAACAAATCAGGAAAAATAGATTAATTTTCTTTAAGGTTCTAGAATGGAGCATCTCCATCTTTATCTTCATTCATACTTGATGACATTGAAATCATAGAAGAATTATTACCATCTTCATTTTCATAATCTCCACCATCAAAGTAGTCCAAATCAGAGAATTTTGCAAATTCTCCAGTAAATTTAAGTCTTACATTATTAAGAGAACCATTTCTGTGTTTTGCGATAATCAACTCTCCTTGTCCTCTGGAATCATCTCCATTATCCCATTCATAAATTTTGTAGTATTCAGGGCGATAAATAAATGTTACAATATCTGCATCTTGCTCAATTGCACCAGATTCTCTAAGGTCAGAAAGCATTGGCCTTTTACTTCCAACTCCAGTTCTACTTTCCACCCCTCTATTTACTTGAGAAAGTGCAATTACTGGTATTTTTAATTCTTTTGCAATTCCTTTTAAGGATCTGGAAATAGTAGAGATTTCTTGTTCTCTATTGCCTCCTGTTCCTCCTGCAGTCATTAGTTGCAAGTAATCAATCATGATAATTTCTACACCATGGTTTTTAACAAGTCTTCTTGCTTTTGCTCTAAGTTCAAAAATGGATAACCCAGGTGTGTCATCAATAAAAATAGGTGCTTCTGAAAGGTGTTTAATTTTTTCATGAAGTTGCACCATCTCATGGTCAGCTAAATCTCCTTTTCTTAATTTTGATGCGCCAAGCTCAGCTTCTGATGCAATGAGTCTGTTTACCAGTTGCTCTGATGACATCTCTAATGAGAAAAATCCGATAGCAGTATTATGGTCAACAGCAACATTTCTTGCCATTGTTAAAGCAAATGCAGTTTTACCCATTCCTGGTCTTGCTGCTACAATTACTAAGTCAGATTTTTGCCAACCAGAAGTTACTCTATCTACATTCGTAAAGCCTGATGGAACACCACTTAACCCATCCTCTTTACTTCTAAGGATTTCAATGTTTTCCAAAGCACCTTTAATTAAAGAGCTCATTTTATCATAACTCTTTCTAAGTGTTCCTTCTGTTACAGTAAAGAGATTTGCCTCTGCATCATTTAGTAAATCAAAAATATCAACTGAATCATCAAAAGCATCATTACTGATTTTCCTTGAGATATTAATAAGTGATCTTTTAATAAATTTTTCAGCTATAATTCTTGCATGAAACTCTGTGTTGGATGAAGAAGAAACATTGTTTGTCAGTTCAGAAATGTAAGCTAAGCCACCAATTTCTTTAAACATTTCCATTCTTTTTAGCTCCTCTGAAACTGTAAGGATATCAACTGGCTGAGTGTTGTTAAATAAATTAACAATTGCTTCAAAAATTTTCTGATGTTTTGGAGCGTAAAAATATTCGGCTTGTAGGGAATCAATAGCATCAGATAATGATTCGTTATCAATCATTAAAGCACCAAGTACAGCTTTTTCAAGCTCAAGTGCTTGTGGTTGCAATTTTCCATCAATCTGACTTGTTGGTGTTGCTTTTAATGTTCTTTTTCCTACTTTTTTTACCATTTCTTATTCGTTTACAACTCCCATATTTGAGAATTTTTCCATTCTATCATGAACTAAAGTGTCTTTTTCAGTATCAATAAATTCCTTTATTGCTTTGCTGATTGATTTCTTAACTATTTTAAAAGTTTCTTCAGGAAAAGTATGGGCACCACCAAGAGGTTCTTTAATGATCTCATCAACCAATCCTATTTTTTTCATGTCCTCAGCTGTAAGTTTTAAAGCATCAGCTGCAGTTTCTTTGTGCTCCCAACTTCCCCATAATATTGTAGAGCAGTTTTCAGGAGATATTACAGAATACCATGCGTTATTTAGCATCAAAATTTTATCTCCAACACCAATTCCTAAAGCCCCTCCTGATGCTCCTTCACCAATAATAACAACAATAATCGGTACCTCAAGTTTAGTCATTTCAAGGATATTACGAGCAATAGCTTCTCCTTGCCCTCTTTCTTCAGCTTCCAATCCTGGGAATGCACCCGGAGTGTCAATTAAGCAAACAACTGGCTTGCCAAATTTTTCGGCCATTTTCATAAGGCGTAAAGCTTTTCTGTATCCTTCAGGGTTAGCCATTCCAAAGTTTCTGTATTGTCTTTCTTTGGTATTTCTTCCTTTTTGTTGCCCGATAAACATTACAGATTGCTTCCCGATCGTTCCCCAACCTCCAATCATTGCTTTATCATCTTTTACACCTCTATCTCCATGTAATTCTAAAAAATCGCTATCTGATAAAGCCTCAATGTAATCTAAAGTATAAGGTCTTTGAGGATGACGAGAAAGTTGTACTTTCTCCCAAGAGCTTAAATTGTTGTAAATCTCAGTTCTAGTTTCTTTAATATTTTTCTCAATATCAGTTACTGTTTTACTTACATCTACTGATCCATCTTTCCCTAGTTCTTTAGCTTTTTCAAGCTTAATAATTAGTTCTTCAATTGGTTTTTCAAATGCTAAATAATCCATTCAAGTTTATTTTTTAAAGGACAACAAAGTTAAATAAAATGATTTTGCAGCCCTATAAATTTTGAGTTGATTATTTTTGTTGTTGAAAACTCTACCAGTGTATGATTGTTTACCCAAATGCAAAAATAAATATTGGCTTAAATGTGCTTGAAAAAAGAGCTGATGAATATCATGAAATTTCATCTGTCTTTTATTCTGTAAAACAGTTGTTTGATATGTTAGAAATTCTTCCAGCTGATAATTTTTCATTTAGCAGTTCTGGAATTTCTATTCCTGGTGGTAGTAATATCTGCACTAAGGCCTTTGATTTATTAAAAGCTGATTATGATGTAGGAAATGTCAAGATACATCTCCATAAAATGATTCCTATTGGAGCTGGACTGGGAGGTGGTTCTGCAGATGGCGCTTTTATATTAAAAGCATTGAATGAGTTATTTGAGTTAAATCTTACAAATAATCAGTTAGAAAAATATGCTTTAAAGTTGGGTGCTGATTGCCCGTTTTTTATTGAGAATACTCCAAAATATGTAACTGGAATAGGGGAGAAAATGACCGCCATTGATTTGGATTTATCAGATTATGAGATCAAGTTTATTTTTCCTGATTTGCATATTTCTACTGCAGAAGCTTATGGGGGAGTAACTCCAGATATTCCAGAGCATAATTTATCAGATGCAATAAAACATCCTATTGAAAATTGGAAAGAAGAGGTGCAAAATGATTTTGAAGTTTCTGCTTTTGCAAAGTACCCACAATTAGCAAAAATGAAATCAAAGCTATATGCAGATGGCGCTATTTTTGCAAGTATGACAGGTAGTGGGAGTGTGATTTATGGAGTGCTTAGAAAATAAAATCCCCACCAATTCGGTAGGGATTTATTGTTACATTTTATAATTGGTCAATTTCTACATTAGCAATTACCCATTCATAGTTACCAAAAACTCAGTATTGTCTTTTGTTTTTTGCAATCTATCTTTCATAAATTCAATTGCTTCAATTGGGTTCATGTCTGCTAAATAATTCCTAAGTACCCAAATTCTTTGTATGTGTTCTTTATCTAGTAATAAATCTTCACGTCTAGTAGAAGAAGAAACTAAATCAACTGCAGGATATATTCTTCTATTTGCAATTTTTCTATCCAATTGAAGTTCCATGTTTCCAGTACCTTTAAATTCTTCAAAGATAACCTCATCCATTTTACTTCCTGTTTCCGTAAGAGCAGTCGCTAAAATAGTTAATGAACCACCTTTCTCAATTTTACGAGCAGCACCAAAGAAACGCTTAGGTTTATGTAAAGCATTAGCATCCACACCACCACTCAATATTTTTCCTGAAGCAGGCTGTACAGTGTTGTAAGCTCTTGCCAAACGTGTAATTGAATCCAACAAGATAACCACATCATGTCCGCATTCTACCATTCTTTTTGCTTTCTCCAATACAATATCAGCCACCTTTACATGTCTGCTTGCTGGCTCATCAAAAGTAGAAGCAATCACTTCTGCATTTACACTTCTTTCCATATCTGTAACCTCTTCAGGTCTTTCGTCAATTAAAAGAATAATCATATAAACCTCTGGGTGATTGTCAGCAATTGCATTTGCAATATCCTTTAAAAGTACTGTTTTACCTGTTTTAGGTTGAGCTACAATTAATCCTCTTTGTCCTTTCCCAAGAGGCGTAAAGATATCTAGCATTCTTATAGATACATTATTATGCCCATTTCCTAAAAGGTTGAATTTTTCATAAGGGAAAAGTGGTGTTAAATGGTGGAAAGGAATTCTATCTCTCACAATTCCTGGATCACGCCCATTAATACTTTCTACTTGTATTAAAGGAAAATATTTTTCACCAGTTTTTGGCGGTCGAACAGTACCTTTAATAGTGTCACCCGTTTTTAATCCAAATAATTTAATTTGAGAGTGAGAAACATATACATCATCAGGTGATGATAAATAGTGATAATCACTTGACCTCATAAAACCATATCCATCAGGCATAATCTCAATTACTCCTTCAATATTAATTATTCCATCAAAATCATAGTCATATTTTGATATTTTCTGATTAGGGTTTTGGTTTTTATTGTTGTTGTACTTAGGTTTTGGGTGAGTATTTTCCTCTTTTTTAGGATGGTTGTGAACTGGTTTCTTGTGTTTACCTTCTTTCTTTGGATGATTATGAACAGGTTTTTTGTGTTCTTTCTTTTGTTCTATATCTTTTTTAGGGTGATTATGAACTGGTTTTTTATCAGTCTTTTCTCCTTCTTTATTTTGTTGAGGTTTAGTTTGTTCTACTTTCTCAACTTTATTTTGTGTTGGCTTAGTTCTTGGTCTTTGTTTTTTCTCAACTATTGGCTGAGGTTTAGCATTTTCTGCTTGATGATCCAAGATAGCATAAGCTAAATCTTGTTTTTTTAATTTGTCAAACTTTTTTATGTTTAACTCTTGCGCAATTGCTTTTAAATCAGCAACTTTCTTTGCGTTTAATTCGTCTAATTTGTACATATATATTTTTTATTAAATAATCTTAATTCGGTTGTAGCTTTGTGAGTTTTCAAGATGTTTTTTGGGGGTGTTTCTTTAGATAAGTTATGCAATAATACAATTTTTTTAATAGATTGGCAAATCCTACATTTTTAATTAGTTTTGCATAAAAAATTATTATGATACAAAGAGTTCAATCTTTATTCTTCTTTTTTGCTGCAATTTGCCTTATTACTATCGTTTATACTTTTCCAGTTTTGCAAACTTCAGAAGAAATACGTGAAGTTATTAATCCGAATTTAGAAAAATCTTTTTTACTAACCGAACACTTTCCTTTTGTTCGTTTAGCTGTTTTGTTATCAGCAGCACTTTCTGTGTTTGCAATTTTTCAGTTTAAAAACAGAAAAAGACAAATGCTTATAGCAGCAATTTCTCGTTTTATGATAACAATTGCATTCTTCTTATTGGTATTTGTATATAGAGATGAGGAGGCTTTTGGAATTGGAATGATTTTACTAATTGTACCATTTATTTCGCTTTATGCTGCTAACTTTTTCATTAATAAAGATGAAAAATTAGTGAAATCTGCTGATAGGATTCGTTAGGATTTAGTTCTAGGAAATTCAATTACCTTTAAGTCTTTTATGTCTTTCCCTTCAATTTTAAAACTGAGTATTGTTTTAACTTTATGTATACCGTAATTTCCAATTGCACCAGGGTTCATGTGTAATAATTTAGTTTTTTTGTCATACATTACTTTTAGAATATGAGAGTGTCCACAAATAAATAAATCTGGTTTTGCTTGTTCAATTAATGGTAGAATTTTCTTGTCATATCTGCCAGGATACCCTCCAATATGAGTCATCATAACATTTACTTTTTCACATTTAAAATAAAGATTTCCCTTGAATTCTTTCCGGATAGTTCTGTTGTCAATATTTCCCCATACTGCTCTTGTAGGAGCAAATTCTTTGAGTTTATCAGTTACCTCAAGCCCTCCAATATCTCCTGCATGCCAAATTTCATCTGCTTTAGTAAAGTGAGGGAAAAATCTTTCATCTAAAGTATGATGAGTATCAGAAAGCAATATTATTTGCTTCATTTATCTGATAAGATTAACTAATCCTGTATATATAAATGGCTTATCTTTAAAGTCTAGGATAGTAATAGAGTATGAGTATAGCCCTCCAGTAATTTTACCATTAGTATTTCCATCCCACGCTAAGTCATCCTCATCAAAAATAATGCCTCCCCATCTATCAAATATCTTAATATTGAATGATTTAAACGCTACTGAATTAGGGAAAAACACATCATTATCTCCATCATTATTTGGAGTAAATGCATTAGGTATAAAAGTGGAGTATATAGGATTGATATCTAGTTGTTTAACGACAGAGTCAGTACAGCCATAAAGATTTGTGATGTAATATCTTATAGTATAGCTTCCAATATCATTATAAGTATGCCAAAAACTTAAATCATCATATATTATTGTACCATCTCCCAAATCCCATTCAGAGATTAAAACTTCCTCATTACTGTTATCTCTAAAGAATATATTTGGGTCTGATATATTAGCTGGTTGAGGACTAAATATCATTCCTGCTCTAGGTGATTCACTTATTGTAAGGATTTCAGTTGTTTGATTAGAGCATGAAGTAATTGGATCAGTATAAGAGTAACTGATATTGTAATTTCCTGGATTTAGATTAGAAGCATCAAAGAAATCTGTTGATACACCTTCAATTTTATAAGACCCTCCTGTTGGAGTTGCATTAACCAAAGTAAATGAAGGAACTCCAATACAAATGTCTGGTTCGTTTACCGCAAGAACTGGAAGTTGCTTTACTTCAATATGCACATTGTCATTAACTACAGCTGTACAACCATTTTCATCAGTTAATGAAATAATCACAGGGTTACAACTAAAGTTTGGAGTTAAGATTATTGGCAGTCCAGTAGCAATTAATAACCCATTAGTATCAATAGTATATGATTTTAGAATTGAATCTTGTAAAGAGACTGTATAGCTGTTAAAATTTGAATTTGCGATATGTATTGACAGAGTAGATTCACCATATCTGCAAATAGGGCTTGTCGCAATAAAGTCTAAGAAAATTTCTTCTGATTGTGTAATTGTAGCTGTACTGTTGGTTGAACAACCATTAGCATCAGTAACAGTAAAAGGATAATCTCCAGCAGTTAAATAGTAAGGGTTAAACATGCCGAAATCTTGAGAATATGGAATCGTTCCTCCAATTAAATTTGGGCTTATTGAACCTGTATTCTCACCATAACAATCAACATCTACAACATCAATTGATGTGATTTCTAACAATTCAGGTTCTGTAATATTAATATTCCCATTTTTAATGCAATTATTCTCATCATTTACCTGATATGGATAATTCCCTGGAGCTAATAAAGTTGTATTTATTCCAAACCAATCTTCAGTATATGGAGTAACACCTCCACTAATTTGTAATGAGGTATTACCGTCATTAAATCCAAAACAGCGCACATTGTTTGTTATTTCAGTGACTTGAATCTCAGAAGGTTCATTTATTGTTGCCGTTTCTGTAGTTGAACAATTATTTATATCTGATACAATAACTGGAAAATTTCCTGCACTCAGATTATTTTCGTCTACCCCTCCCCAATCAATATTATATGGAGCTCCAGCACCCCCAGATATAGTAAGAGATGCTGAGCCATCATTGCCTCCAAAGCAATTAACATCAACTTCATTAATTATAACAGCCATTCCGGCTGGTTCGTTTATTACTATATTTCCTTGTATTGTGCAACCATTGTTATCTGTAATTGTAAATGGAAAATTACCTGCATTTAAAGCGTTTGGATTTTGTCCATTCCAATTTGTATTATATGGGTTTGTTCCTCCAGTAATACTTAAAGTCGCAGTTCCATCATTATAACCCCCGCAACTTACATCTGTTGTATTAATGGTAAACAACAAAGAATCTGGTTCGGTTATTGTAAAGTTATTAGATACTGTGCATCCATTGTCATCAGTAACAGTATAGGTGTAATTTCCATTTGCAAGTTGTATCGGATTATTCCCTCCAAAATCTTCAATATATGGTGGCGTTCCACCACTTGCGTTAAGTGTTATACTACCATTCAATTGATCTTTACAAATTACATTTGTAATAATAGGATTGACAGCTAATTGTGAGGGTTCATTTATTGTAATTAAGTCTGTTGCTGTACACCCATTATCATCAGTTACAAAGTAATTATAAGTTCCAGGGGACAAAACTGATTGGCTGTAGTAGTTTGTTGCTCCAGCTGAGAGTACTTGAGAGTAAGGTGGAATATTTACAGTGTAATTTTGTATACCACCTGTTATCACTAAATCAATATTTCCATCATTTAAGCCAAAACAACTTACATCATTTAATGATGAAGTAACTATTATCTCTGTAGGTTCAGTGATTGTAAAATTTTCTGTGTATTGACAACCATTTATATTAAATACATCAACAGAATAATTACCAGGACCAATGTTGGTTATGCTACTTGAAGAACTACCGTTTGACCACTGATATGTTGTAGATGCAGGTTCGTTAACTACTTCAATTAAACCATCATTATATCCAAAGCAACTTATATTAGATGTGTTAATAGTTGGATTAAGAGTAGGAGGTTCTGTTAAAGTAAACGTTTCGTTAGCAGTGCAACCATCATCATCTGTTATTGTAGCTGTATAGGTTCCTGCTACTAAATTAGAGATATTTTGAGTTGTACTAGTATTTGACCAAAGCGTTGAAAAAGGTGGTATTCCTCCTGTAATATTAAGATTGATTGATCCGTCAGATAAACCATTACAGCTTATATTTGTTAAGGTTTCAGAAATATCAATATTAGACATTACACAACAATTTGTACTTGCAACACCTCCAATTTGACTGAAATTAATATT
>Ga0206677_10004605_pt1 | contig 11174 bp, 10 predicted proteins | sample M130m12015metaG_FD_155475 | JGI IMG/M metagenome (GOLD analysis project Ga0206677, IMG submission 155475) | Ammonia-oxidizing marine archaeal communities from Monterey Bay, California, United States - M1 30m 12015 | ecosystem: Environmental > Aquatic > Marine > Intertidal zone | place: USA... | reverse complement strand
CGAGTTGATAAATAAGATTTTCAGACGCGGTCACAGGGATATGCTCGAGCGCATGCCACTCGCGTAAAATATTTTCTTCCACATCCATATGAATCATTCGAGGCTGGATGACTTCAGCGTCTTCATATCCCCCGAAGCTACTCAGATCCATAATTACATACTCATTAACGACAAACAGATACGACCCATCTTCAAACCTGTGCACGTCATGGTAGTCGGTTTCGGGGATTACACTCAGACCTAAAGTGTCAGTAGGCGTTAGGTTGTGGTCTACAGTTACCCATTTGCGTATGGAGTAATTGTAGAACACAAATTCGTCATCGCCCCAGGGCTCAAAAATAAAACCGCGGACAGGGGAGTGGCTATTGAAAACCAGTTCAGCATCTTCATCGAATGCGCAAAGATATATTTGGTTTGCGGATTGAACGGGGGCCATTACAATCACTCCTGGTGCAGCCTCCGTTGAGGTTGTGATAACAGTATAACCAGGGTTTTGAGCAAAACAAGATGTATCGCATAATCCTACCAAAAGGGCAATGATGCAAAAATATAAAGCATGAATTGATTTCATATTGTCATTGATTCCCATAGCTTAAAGATACGAAAGTAGCGTCAATCCTATTTTTCGAAGTCCTCGATGGCATCTTCATCGGTAGAGATTTCAAGAATATCTGAGGCCTCTTTTTTGTCAAGTGTGGCAATCTCCTTAAGTTTTCGAGTCATCACATTCGTTCTTGTATTTCGTAAATCGTACAAAGACTTTGATGCTTTACTCAACTGATCATCCACTTTTTCGAGTTGTCCAGAGAATTTATTAAACTCAGTTTTAACGGCCTCCAATGTTTTCCAGACCTCGCTGCTTCTTTTCTGGACAGCAAGGGTGCGGAACCCCATTTGTAAGCTATTCATAAGCGCAGAAAGTGTCGTAGGGCCTGTTACTGTAATGCGATATTTTCTCTGCAGAATTTCGAAAAGTCCAGGATGTCTTAGCACTTCGGCGTATAAGCTTTCGACAGGCAAAAACATGATTCCAAAATCTGTTGTATGGGGTGGGTCGATGTATTTTTCACTGATGTCTTTTGCAAAAGCTTCAATGGTTTTTACGAGGACTCTCTGCGCTTGCTCTATGGTGTCTTTTTCTCCCCCTTCATACGCATTCAAAAGTCTGTCGTAATTTTCAATAGGGAATTTAGAATCTACAGGGAGCCAAACTTCATCACCGTGATCTTGTCCTGGCAGTTTGATGGCAAATTCAACATGGGCTTGACTGCCTTTCTTGGTCGCGACATTTTTTGAATACTGATCGGGAGTTAGTATCTGTTCGAGAATGTTTTCAAGCTGATATTCGCCCAACACTCCCCGGGTTTTCACGTTCGACAGCACCTTTTTCAAATCACCGACCCCTTGCGCAATATTTTGCATTTCTCCAAGCCCTTTGTGAACCATCTCCAGCCGTTCACTTACTTGCTTAAATGATTCTCCCAATCTTTTCTCAAGCGTTGACTGCAGCTTCTCATCAACTGTTTTTCTCATCTCACTCAGTTGCTGCGAATTGTCTTCACGAATCGTCTTAAGGTTCTTGTCTATCGTATCCTTAATGTCGCTTTGTTGTTTACTGAAGTCACTAAACTTCTGGCGAACAAGTTCATTGAGACTTTTGTTGTTTTCCTTATTTGTTTCAGAAAAAGCGTTCAAATTTGCCGCGAGTTCCTCTCGGCTTGCCTTGGCAACTTCTCCACTTTCTTTTCGATTTCTCTGAAACTCATCCTTTAAGGTTTCGTCAAACTTGGAAATAGAACGTGTAATCTCCATCAACTTCTCAGTAGGATCGACACTTTTATTTTGTTTAAGCAGTACCATTAAATTTGCAAAAACAAGCAGTATAATTACAGCAAGAAGGACAACAGTGAGATTCATTTATTGTTCAGTGTTTGGAGTGTGATTGCGCAATTTTCTTCGCCCTTTAAAGATATACAACCTGTAGACCAAAGCCAAACTTCTATCGGTCTCTCTTATTTGTTTCTTTACTCCACCTATTTTTGATGAAACAATGAGATACTCAATCTTTCTTCTCGGACTCCTTATAATTCTTGGCTGTGCAAACGATGATCAAGTTCAGGAGACTCAAATAAATAAATTCTCGACGCATAACAAGCCGTATGATCCCAACTTTCTAAATGAGATTCAAAAAAAGAATCCACCCTTTGCCCTTGACCTTTCTTTGAATCAAATATCACCCTCCGTTGTCACACTTACCGCGACCTTAGTGCTCGACAGTGGCGACTATGTTGCTTCTCCATATACCTCGCAAGATCTTTTCGGTGTTTATGACATGTCACTCATAGATTCGACCGATGTACAATTTGTTGGAGAACTCACAGAATTTCCTACGCCCTCTGCGCTTCGCGTTCACTATGAGGATCAACCAGTCCTCTCTTATACAGGCAGTACAAGGATTTCTCGGTCAGTAGAGATTTTATCAAACGCTGACTTCGAATGTTATGGGGAGATATTTTTCGTGCATGAACCGAGTTGTTATCCTTACGTAGTAAGCTTCGTGATATCAAGAAAATTAGGGATGCTCTCTGTAACTAAGATTGGAACAGAAATACCGAAGTTCTGATAAAATTACGAACTGAGAATGCCGATTTCAGGCTAAAACCACCCCCATACATTTCGTCGGTGCCTTCGAAGTTTGCGATGCTAAATTATCAACCTTTGTGATTTTTGAGCGTCAATTATATCTACATTTATTGTGTGAACATAACATCCTTGAATTACAATTGTTCTGACCATATGAGATGTGTTTTTATTTTTTTAGCAGGCTTTATTTCACTTAATTTGGTAGGACAAACTGACATGGAGATTAAAAAAGATTTTTTTGACGGATTGAATCCAGAAGAAAAAAGAGTCATCGTAGACAAGGGCACGGAGCGCCCATTTTCAGGGAAGTATTGCGACCATTATGAAGCCGGTATTTATGTCTGTAAAGCCTGCAGCAATCCCTTATATAAATCTACAGATAAATTTAAATCTGGTTGCGGATGGCCATCTTTTGACGATGAAATAGAGGGTGCCATTATCCGCGTGAGAGATGGAAGCGGAGGAATGATAAGAACAGAAATCACTTGTGCCAAGTGCCTTGGTCATTTGGGGCATGTGTTTGAAGGCGAGATGCTTACAGAAAACAATACACGACATTGTGTAAATTCAATCAGCATTGTTTTCCAAGCAGATCAATCCCCTCCGATGGACTAGGTCCGCGACCTCAAAAATTTGTATCCGTGTCTGTGGTCACCACTCTTCTTCAGACATGGCTGCCCGAATACTTGTTTCCGATTGTTGCGACACATCCTTTCTATCCCAGTCGTTTTTACTTATTTCTTCTGCCGAAATCGTGCTGAGGACCTTTACGCTAAGCCTCTTTTTTCTCAATCCCAAGATATTTATAAGGTGAAGTACAATAGAGCCGTCGGTGACGAAGTATGTAAAGAACCTCAATTGTTCTTTTGACAAGGCACTTCCATTTGCATGAGTCCACCTGAAAGCCAAAGGCTGAACGCCTGAATTTGAGTCTATGGCAATTTTAAAAAAGGGCGTCTTGAAAGGGTGTATTTCGACACCATCATTTGACTTTCCTTCAGGGAAGAAGCTCATATTGACCTGAGATTTTGTAATCATGAGTATGGTAGGATCCAGAAGTTCTTGAATGGATTTTCTTCGTGACCGGTCGACAAACACGAACCCCAGCAAGCCCATGACCTTACCTATTACTTTCATACTTTGAATATCGGTATTTGAGATGACCATACATGGCGAAAGCGCCATATGAAGAAGAGAATCGATGATGCCTTGGTGGTTACTTACGATGAGTAAATTCGACTTTGAGATTTTGCCTTTGATGGTTAAGCGTACACCGACAATCCACATCAGCAGGCGTGAAAATGGATAAATAACAAGTCTTACATTGTATCTTAAGAAGAAGTGTCGCGGAAGGAAAAAGAAAACAATTCGGAGAACAATACTCAGGGATAATAACAAGGATATGGTCATCATGATCAATACCAAACGAATGTAAGCAAGCAGTTTGGAGCTTTTTAGTTTAGGTTGAAGTTGTTTCATGATGTACAATAATACCAAACAGACGGATTGGTTTTACTTACCTTCTCACCTTTAATGAACTATCTGTTTTTAATCTAATGCTGGACATCGCGTTGAGGCGACCTGTTCATTTTGATTATTTTTGTGCTTACAATCACATGACCTAGACCATTGACAATGCGTTTCTATTTAACCCCCCATTTGACCTCGAAAGCGCTTTTTGGTTTTTTTGAGTGCCCAATCGTTTTGGCAATAAGTTTCATTTTACTCAGCCCAATCAGCTTAAGCGCTCAGGATTCTACCGCAACAGGTCTTTCAATTGTGGCGGTGGGGGATATGATGATAGGCACAAACTTTCCTTCAGATGACTACTTGCCCCCCTTAGATGGTGCGGAGGTTTTTAGTCAAATAAAAACACACTTATCAGATGCAGATGTCACATTTGGGAATTTAGAAGGAGTGATTCTATCAGGTGATTATCCAACGACAAAAAAATGTCAGAATCCAAAGAACTGTTATGCCTTTAAAATGCCGGATCATTATGTCGCACATTTTAAAGATGCAGGTTTTGATGTGTTAAGTATCGCGAACAATCACATCAATGATTTTGGGGAAATTGGCATTCGAAATACAACAAAATTGCTTCAAGATGCCGGGATTCATTTTGCCGGCGTCACGGACTATCCCCAATCGATCTTTCAGGTGAATGGTGTAACAATCGGGTTTTGTGCGTTTTCTCCAAATCGAGGGACGGTGAGCATAAATGATTTGGCTGTTGCAAGACAAATTGTTCAAGATTTAGAATCAAAAGTGGATATCGTTGTTGTGTCTTTTCATGGCGGTGGTGAAGGGTTAGCGCACCAACATATCACAAAGCAGACTGAGTTTTATCTTGGCGAGAATCGCGGAAATCCATATCAGTTTGCCCGAGACATGATTGATGCAGGCGCAGATGTTATTCTAGGTCACGGACCCCATGTAACGCGTGCAATCGATGTGTATAAAAATAAATTTATCGCTTACAGTCTTGGGAATTTTTCGACTTATGCTCGATTTAATCTTCAAGGGGAAAAAGGAATAGCTCCTCTTTTAAACATTAATGTAGATGAAAACGGAGACTTTGTTGAGGGTGAAATTGTGTCCATTAAATTGATTGGCGAGGGGATTCCTGTAATCGACCCCACCCATCAAGCCCTATCAACGATTCAAAACCTCATTTCTTCGGATCTCGGTGACATCGGATTGGTTCTGGACAAGGACGGACGTATTTCATTGAAGGAATAGTTTCCATCTCTCCCAGGTATGTCCATACGACGAGTGATGGGGTTGGGTCATAAGCTGTTGATTAAGTTTGTTTTAGACGCCATAATTGATTACTTGCTGTCGCTCGTGAGCCAGGATTTTCCTCAGAAAACGACGAAGCCCTCAAGCTGACGCTTTTTAAGTGCTGTTACAGAAAAAGCCCGCACTCAAACTTCGTTTGCGTGGGGCTTTTTATTTTCTTCGTGGGCCATACTGGATTCGAACCAGTGACTTCTACCATGTCGAGGTAGCACTCTAACCAGCTGAGTTAATGGCCCAGGTTATGAGGGGTACAAATGTAAGGAGTAGTCATGGATGATAGGAGGTTTGGAAGTAAAAAATAAATCACATGAAAAGGGTATTGGAACAGGAGACAGGCAGAGCTAATTTTGTAGGATGCAAGTGAAGAAATTATGTGACCTCAAAACCTACGAAGTAGGCGTGATCGAAAGGGTGGATACCCCAGAGGAGGTCATGGCACTTGTTCAGATGGGCTGTTGCATCGGATCGGAGGTCGAAGTCAAGCATATTGCTCCTCTAAATGGGCCTATGGCTATTTGTACTTGCGGCAGAACATTGGCGGTCAGAAAAGAAGCTGCGGCTCACCTTTGGGTTAGAGTTGCGACTGAGCAAGCTGAGGTGGCGTAGCCCCATATTCTTTAATACGTTTATTCATAACACGAAACCACAGTGGTGGGAATAGAGCTAGGACCATCATTCCTGGGTAGCCTGTGGGCATTTGAGGGCTGTTATCGAAGTGCTTGAGGGTTTGGTATTTCTTACTTGAGATATAATGATGGTCAGAATGACGGGTTACCTCTAACAACAGTATTCGACCGATTGGGTGGTTAGAATTCCAAGAGTGTATGGGTTTCGTTCTTTCAAATCCATCACCCACCTTTAATCTACGCAAACCGTAATGCTCGATATAGTTTACCGTTTCAAGTATAAGGATACCAATTGAAGCGCCGGCGACAAAGAAGAGCATGGTTTCAAATCCAAAGAAGAATGCGACAGTTGTGACAAGAGCTATTTGAATTATTTGAAACCAAAGCATTTCATTGTGCCAGCTCCAGATCCGCTTTTTTTGGAGTTTCATTTTGGTTTCTTCAAGTCGCCATGCAGACCTCCATCCACCGATTATACTTCTAAAGAAAAAGGAGTAAATAATTTCATTATATCTGCTGGAGGCGGGGTCTTGATCTGTTGAAACATGTTTGTGGTGACCTCGATTGTGTTCTATGAAAAAATGCATATACAACGTAGAAAGCAAAAGAAGTTTACTCATGAGTTGCTCATACCATGTGTGTCGGTGTCCAAGTTCGTGTGCACCGTTAATTCCAATCCCACCACAAGCAAGTCCGTATGCAGTGGTCAGTCCTATTTTTGTGTAAAGTGGGAGAGATTCATCACTGACTTGAATTAAAAAGTAAATCAGGATGACACACTGAATAGGGACCAACAGGTAGATGATAAGGTCAAATACGATGTTTTTTTTCACCTGCTCTTCCTCCTCGCCATTGAGATTCTCCTTCGATCCATTCGTGAATAATTCAATAAATGGAATCAAACCGAATACAAAGAAGAGCGCGAAAAAAGACCAGATACTGGAGGCCCACAATGAAAACAAGATGACGAGTGGTGTTGTGTAAACAAAAAGATACTTGAGCTGAAGTCGTTTCATAAGCAAATGTATAAGGCTTTGCTGATAAATTTTAGACGGCACCGTACAACTGACCACGCACAAAAGGGTCTACATCTCTTTTACGATTGCTAAGATTTCATCTAAATAACTTTTGAATCCTTCTTCTGTATATGTTTCATCGGTCAATCTTAGATAAAAATTCTCTACCGTAAGGTTTAAAATCATTCTGGCGAGATGCGGATTGTCTTCTAAGCCTATTGCTTTAGGCCAAAACGCTAAGAGTGCATCTTCAATAGGTTTATGGGCCTTTTCAAAGCACAATTTATAGCTTTCAAGATGCCTGTGTATTCTTAATTGTCGATTGAAAAAAGCATCTTCTTTGTGTTTAAAAAGAACCTCAAAGACATCGGGCTCCAAATTCTTACAGCGTTTGATGTGCATAAAAATCTCATGAGATTTTACAACATGAAAACACATCAATTCATCTATGAAAATGTCTAAATCCGCAAAACAATGATAGAAAGATGATTTGTTTTTACCCACCTTTCTGGCCAATGCTTCAATTTTCAAGGCCTTAGGCCCTTCATTAGAAAAGATCGTGTATCCAACTTCAAGCCACGGTATTTTAATCTTAGAATCCATTGACGAAACTGTATGTTGCAAGCGCTGCTAAGTATGCGAATAGGGTGTATCCGGCAGCCTGTGCCAGTGCCCAAGCCCAACTGTTAAGTTCCCTTTTAACAATGACGATTGTGCTCATACACTGCATCGCGTACATGTAAAACACAATCAGAGATGCTGCGGAAGCCGCGTTTAATAGAGGTCGGTTTGTGCCAGGGATGACTTCGTTTGCGAGTCTTTTTTTCAATGCAAGAATGCTGCCATCATCACCTTCCGCTGTAGGATAGAGTGTGTGCATCGTGCCTACAAACACTTCACGTGCGGCGAAAGAGCTTAAAATGGCAATCCCCATACGACCATCATACCCCAGAGGGCGAACGACAGGTTCAATGGTATTCCCAAGTGCGCCTAGCCAAGACTGCTCTAAACGCTCGCCTGGGTCCATGGCTTCGCGCTCTTGTATCGTTCCAGGCCCCATGAATGCCAAAGACCACAAGATGATTGAAATGAAGAAGATCACCGATCCAGCTACGCGAAGAAAAATCATGGCTTGGCGATAGCATTGACCCAAGACTGATTTGAGTTTTGGCAAACGGTAGGGTGGCCATTCCTCTGCGGCTTCAGCTCTGCTGTTTGAGTTTGGGAGCGTTTTGTTTATGACGAATGCGAGACCTAGGGCCGAAAGCGCACCGATCACGTAAAGACCATATAGGAAAACCCCTTGTAGTTTTAATTCTCCGAGTATGAGCTGGTCCGGAACTGCGAATGCAATCAGGAATGCGTACACGGGCAGACGTGCCGAGCACGTCATCATTGGCGTTATCAGTATAGTCAGAAGCCGCGCGCGTTTGTTTGATATCGTTCGTGCTGCCATGATCGCAGGCACGGCACAAGCAAGGCCTCCGACCAAAGAGATTGAAGACCTCCCAGTGAGCCCAAGTCGCCTGAAGAAACGGTCAGAGAGATACCCCAACCTGGCCATATAACCAGAATGTTCAAGAAAAGCGGTGAACGCAAAGAGTATTGCAATTTGAGGCACAAAAATCAGAATGCCTGCAAGCCCAGAAAGAATGCCGTCAACGAGTAAACTGGTATACCACGTAGAAGGCAGGGTGTCGGTTATCAAGGCGATCAGTGAACCGAAGGCGCCATCGATGAGGTCCATGGGATATGTCGCCCAACTGTAAATGGCTTGAAACATAAAGAAGAAGATGAACATCGCAATCACATTCCCCCAAAAAGGGTGCGTGAGCAAACGGTCTAGTTTTTGTTGGCCCTTCATTGTATTGCGTTGGGCGAGTTCATGTTCTTTTAAAGGTTTGCCCGCTTTGTTGAGTAGGTTACGAATGATTTGCATCATTTGTCCAGTTTCTTCAAGTTGAAGCGCAGCAGGAGATGCTCCTGCATTTTCTCTCGCTTTATGCCAAGCAGAGTTCTCATCTTTAGAAAGCCAGCTCGGGACGCAGTTCATTCGCGCGAGATGACATAAGTAACCAAGCGTCCTATGAGGCATGGCCTCTTTAAGCACAGAAAGAGAACTTTCTATACTGGAAGGCACCTGCCTGAGAAGTGAAGAAGGTGCCTGGCGATTACTAAGAGGAATAAGGTCTCTAATCCAATCAGAGGGGTTGTCATTAAGCGCGTGCACTTCTCTTACTGGAAATCCAAGACCTTTTTCTAAAGTCACGCAAAGCTGCGGATCTTCCTCTTCCAAGTTCATCCTATTAAGAATCAGGATGCAAGGGATTTCGAGTTCTCGAATTTGTAATGCCAGGAAAAGCTGTCCTTGAAGCGTTGCGCGATCAGCGACAAGCCAAACCACATCTGGTTTATTCTTCTCATTCGGATTAAGCAGCGTGTTTTCTGTGACACGCCCATCATCTGTTTGTGCATGAAGATTGTAGATTCCAGGGAGATCCACAAACGTACAATTCTCAGAACCTTTGATGATTCCCTTTGCCAAACAGGCCTCAATTGTCACACCTGCAAGGTTGCCCACAGCAGCGCGTACACCAGTCATACTGGTGAATAGGCTGGATTTTCCGGTGTTGGGATTTCCGACGAGTGCAATGGTCGTTTTCACAGGTGCAAAGGTGCTTCGTTTATTCTTTCTGACAATCCCTATTTTAGGTCAATTTTCATTTTGGCTGAAGCCAGGCATGGGGATCTTTAGGAGACCTCTCAGAACCAGTTGTTTTCCAAATTTCGAAATGGACTGATGTTCCTTTGGGCCCCGTCCAAGCTTTCCCCAAACGTGTTGCTCGAGCGATGACATCGCCTTTTGAGACTTCAAGTGCTTCGAGATTGCTATATACTGTTCGGTAGCCGCCATGGGTGATAATCACAGTTTCTCCTGCACCAGGGAATGAGAAGATACTACTGACTGTTCCGCCAAAAATAGAAAAGACATTCGTGCCCTGTTCTGTGGTGATATCTATCCCATTACTTTCAACAGTAATTCCAGCAATGGTCGGGTGTTTGTGTCGACCAAACTCCTTTGTGACAACTCCTCTCGCCACAGGCCATGGAAAGCGGCTTTTGTTTTTTTCGAACTCTTCAGAGACGATTTTACCAGCTGGAGTAAGTGCGTACTCTCCAGCTGCAGAAGCGCGTTCAGCCTCTATTTCAGCTTCGATAATCCTTTTGATTTCATTGCTAAGTCGTTTGTATTCTTTTTCTTGAGCTTTGAGTGTTTTCCTGAGACGCGTCTCTTCTCCTTTGATCTCAGAGACCAGTTGTGCTCTTTCTATTCTGTCGCCGTTTAGTTCGTCGCGCTCTGACTCCTGATCTTCAAGTGCAACCAAAACGGAGGTCTTCTCAGCCGAGAGAATTCCTTTTGATGCGGTGAGTGCAGTTTGGGCATCTGAGATTTGAAGCGCCTGCCTTTTACGGACTTCAGCATAAGATTGTAGCATTCTAAACCGAAGCGCCGCCTGACTGAAATCTTCAGCGGCAAAAACAAACATCAAGGGATTATGTGCAAGTTGCATTCTATATGCTTGCTGAATCATCATTTCATATTCCTCTTTTAAGCCTTCAATATGCCCCTCCAGGCTCCTTATTTCTGTGTCGGCTTTTACCACCGACTGCTCAAGGATTCTAATGGTTGACTGATGATGTCGAATAAGTCGCTCTCTTAATTCTATCTGTCGATCGATGAGTGCGACCTGAGAATTAACCGCATTCCGATTGTTCTTTGCTTCTCCGATTAATCTGGATGTGGTTGCGAGCTGAGCTTCAATTTTCTCTTTCTCAGCTGTCAAGGCATCCTTGTCCTGTGTTTGTGCTTGGAGCGCACAGCACCCCCCACTGCATAGAAACGCCATCACGACCCATCGTTTAATTGATTGGTCAATAAAACTAAAGTGATTTACGGCGCTCATAATTTTCAGGTGGATCGAATGGGAGTTCGTAGTCTCGATTTATTCTACTGCGTCGAACCTTAAAGGTGCAATCTAAATCGACACCATTCCCGCGTGCTATTATTCGGGTCTTCGAGGGCAAA